>WLWD01000237.1_pt1 | contig 135210 bp, 117 predicted proteins | sample 6712731 | NCBI WGS metagenome assembly WLWD01 (sample SAMN12718690, study PRJNA576275) | sponge metagenome | isolation source: marine sponge | host: Mycale hentscheli | place: New Zealand: South Island, Marlborough, Capsize Point | collected 2014-11-01
TACCGCAGTGAGCTTGTGACAACTTTGAGTCAAGCAAGAGACTTAGCAGTTCAATCAATACAGGAAGCTCAACGCAAGTACAAACGTCAATATGACAAAGTCAACAAATGTATGAGAGGAGAGCACAAGATTGGTTCTTGGGTACTCATTCGATTTCCTCAAGAGGAATCTGGTGGTCTGCGCAAGTTGTCGTGACCATGGCATGGACCATACAGAGTTATTGAAGTCACCCCTACTGGGATTACTGCTGAGAGAGTATATACGTCGAACAGAAATCCAATTCGTGTTCATCTTCGACGTGTTAGTAGATGCCCTCCAAACTTCCCTGCTGGATATTTTTGGTATGGTGATCGGAGAAATGGGCCAGGTCGACCACCCAACTGGATTACCAATTTTGTGGAAGTGTCAGCATCAGGTGCAGAACCGAGCAATGGAGAGACTGATGACCCAGAATCAACTCAGAGTAGTACTACACGGGAAGTGGCTAAAGATGTTGATATTTCACGAGATTCTACAGGAACAAATGCTACGTCTCATTCCAAGGCTACTCGTACAAGAACAAGGATTATCACACCCCCTGATCGCTACAAGTGAAGCTCGGGACGAGCTTCTTCAGGAGCCGGAGTGTGTAACTGTGATATCAAACTTGTCACCTCCTAAACTATTCTTCATACTAACACATACACATCCCCACATCTTTTATATCACCCCTTACCCGTTCCCTTAATTGTATTCATTCTTGGAGTGTGCGTTATTAAGAATAAAGTTTGCTCTTTGGGAAACACACGCTTACACATTAGTATTACAGCAAAGTAAATTTGTTTTCTTTTATCCCTCTATTTTGAGACCATGGATCTGATGGAATTTGTTTATAGTTTTATCTTAGTCAACATTATAAATGTGATATGCTGCTGAATACAGTAAAAATAAAACAAAATGACACTACAGTATCAGTGATTTTTTTAAATTGTAGCTTTAGGGGAGGTGCACATCAGTAAGACAATACTGGAGCTTGAAGGGGATGAATAGTAACAATTTTTGCTTTCGTCCCCCTAAAATGTCTTAGAAACAACCTTGCAGTATTGATGAACACGAAAATATTGCAGTACTAATAAATTATCATGATTTTGGTGCTATTTTAGATCGTCCAAATTTGCATTGTGCGCCTGGTAGCTGCAGTCCCTGACTTATACTGTTGATGGACTATTGTACCTAGCTGCTGCTAGTACACCCACCCATTATTAATAATGACATTTTTGCATATATCTTTGTATCAAGTTTGAATAAGAGTAAAAAGCAACAAAGGGGCCATTCATATCTGGGTTTCATATGGAGGGGGGATGTCCCTGAGATCTCCACTGCCTACAGAATTTTTGACGTTAGATACAATTTAATTACAAATTATCCCATATAAAGCAGCAATTTGGAGCATAGGACCAAGCACTAATTAAATATTGCCTTAAGGGTGCTCTGACATGCCCACACATTTAATTAAAAATCACATTTTTGCTAATATCTCTGTAGTAAGCTTGTGTAGAATTATAACCAAAGCCAAACAATAATGTACAAACGGAGGACAATTTAGAAGTATTTTGAGAACAAATTAACAAGTTATTTTCTAAACACTGGGTTACTATGTCCAGTACTTTGGCCTCTTCTTAATGTCCAGTACTTTGGCCTCTTCTTAATGTCCAGTACTTTGGCCTCTTCTTAAGCACAAAAACTGTTCAATGTTGTTTGTGGCTTATTATTTCATTCTTCAAATTATCTTCAATGGAATGTTCTTGTGAATAATTTGAAGAATAAAATGTTAATCCACAAACCACATCGAACATTTTTGAGAGATTGAGCCATATTAGCACTATGCAAAATATTAGAGTACCAAGTATTTCCATTGTGTAGAAGAAGCAATCAAAGTAATGGACATGGCAGCCCATTTTCTAGAAAGCGGCTTGTTGATTCTTTTCCAAATTCCTTCTAAATAGTCCTTACCTGTACGTTATTGATAGTCTTTGGTTTTATAAAACTGTTTTTAATTAAATGGGTGAGCATGGGGGGACTGTCCAGCACCCTAAAGCAAACACATGTATCAAAGTAGTTGTAGGTTATAAGAATGGGTGCGGTTAAGCACACTCTGAGTCTCCCCACCTATAAGCCAAAAATAAATTCTGGATATGAAATAGCTGGCCAGCCACATTCAAACTGAGTTGCTGTGACCATTTCTTTTATGAATTTGAAATACTTAAAGTCATGATATTTTGCAATGATGCTAGTATTGTATTTGTTTTGTTTTTTGTATTTTCAAAATAAGGGTTTGTGGATTAACAATATATTTAGTCGTGTAATTAAAGAATGCAATGTAGTTCAATTCTACCGAAAGTTTATTCACCTGTACACAAGTCTGCTGTAGTTCACTGTCTTGAACAGTGTAGCTATGTAAAAAAAAATATATCCGTTTTGAGAATTACATTTTTTTAAACTGTGTTGTGTGTAATTGTGCGTACAAATTTTCCAATTCACTTGTGTTTGTAATAATATAACAGAGAGGCAAATTGATGGACAGGCATTTGTGGAGTTGACAAGGGAAGATTTGTCTATTATTTTTTCCAGTATTGACAAGTTTCTTCTAGGATCAAGGCTATATAAGATTGCTAAAAATGCCAGCAAGGCCAGCGAAAAATTCTGTTTACAAGACACAAATGATTTATTACAAGAATTAGATGATGTTTTGGAACTTGATTCTAGTCAGGGTTCTGTCATAAGAGTAATTTCTACAGCCTCCACTCCAGTTTCAGGATCGTTACCATCATGCAGTTGAGGTTCTACTCCAGTCTCGGTTGGTAGGCATTCTATATCGACACGAACTTCTTCACTTGGTTGTAGAACACCCTCAAGTGAAGTTGAACAATGTAGTAAACGACGGCGCACTGAAGAATTTAAGCTGCCTATTTTCTCACCAGATATTCGAAAATGTATTGAGAAGGATGCTTTTTATACCAATACACAAAGAAATCGGTTAATTAAGGTGGCCTGTCTTGCTCTTCGTGGATACTTTTGGGGAAAAGGATCCTCAATTCCAACATCAGAGAAGAGAAGCTTGGCTGTTTCTTTATACCAATTGGCTCCTAAGAGTCTAGGAGATGTTGGAAGCATACTACACCAGAGGTAAGTGAGAACTGAAAACTTGGGATCTCTCCATTATTAATATTTTAATAACTAATATAGGCTGGTCTATATGGCCAGATTGTTAGATGGTTCCAAAACCATAATACAGTGTCAGAAGTAAGATAAAGAAAGAAAAGGAAAGTTATGACGGAATGTGAAATAGTGGGAACGGATGACAATGAGGGAATGGAGTCTCACATTAAAGAGCTAAAAAAGGAAGTAAAGAAAAGTAAAAGGGATAAGGACAAAATTGTCAGGCTTCTTTCTCTTTCTTATGTGAGACGTAGAGATGAATTGATGGCTGAAAGTGCTGTAGTTCGTGTTTCCTCTACTTTGCTACATTATCTTTGTTTCAAGAATCCTTTTCATGTAAGTAAATCGTATATCCTGTTCATTTTCAATATATCAATTCATTTACGGACGACTTTATGTAGCTCATTCAAGAAATGTTCCATTCAACTGGAACACCTCTGTTGAAGTTCTACAAAAGATACGTGTTTTGGAAAAACGCTGGAATAAGAATGTTGCACCTGCTATAGTCCACTATGCTATTGAATCTGGAAAAGAGAGACCAGTGTCGAAGGAATCAAATGGTAAGAAAATATTTTCATATAATAAGATATATATAACACATGTACCTAATATTTTATAGTTATCACAATATTCTGTTTAAATGTACTAATGGAAAAATTGAAACCTAAATCTGGAAAAGGTGGACTGGATTCGCTTATCTGCTTTGCACCTGTAAGTAGTAATTCAAGCAATTCAACTATTACAATTTACTACTAATTTAACTATTAATATCTATTAACTGATTAATACAATTATTTGTTTATTTATTTATTGTTTTGCATAGGGCTGGGAGAGGAGTTGGGGTCAGCAGCATCACTATTATTATTATTATTATTGTTATTATTATTATTATCATTATTATTATAAAATAAGACTGAGTAAAGGAAGCATATTGATGTTTTAGAGCAGGAGCAATCAGTGCTTGCACTATCAGTTAGTATGACCCACCAAGCAAGGGTTTGGGCCAGGGCAATAACGGGTATTAAATATTGAGTGCTTCTATTAACTAAATGTGTTTGCTAGACCGAGGTTTAACCTAAAAATGCATCACCTATGCCATTTTTATTGGCGGACCATATTAGGATTCAGAATGCACAAAATGTGTGATTGTCTACAGGAAAATCTGGCACCTTACGAGCTCCATCAAAAAAAAAATTTTTTTTTTTGCACTTACAGAGTTGTTGGTATCCACATATTGAGCTCTCCAAGTTTTATCACTGTAACTTAACTCTTTCCTTTTTTAGGCTTGTTTACTACATTTTAAAGTATTTGATTGATCTTTTCCTGATGTTTAGTCGCGCTGCATTGTGCCTAATTTTCCTGTAGACGGTCACATATTACAAGAAAATCCTAAAAATATGTTTAACACATGTCCATTAATTATGTAATGTGATTCCTGATTATAATATAATCAAGAATATAATATTGCTTTGCATGCAATATTATGAAAGTATATTCTCTGCACCCTCTGTTTGTATTGGCCATGCCCATTTGCCTTTTTTGAAGAAAATACTGAAATAAATCCTGCCGTTATAAGAGTTTTTTATGTTGAAAAATTCCATGCAATGTCATAATTTAACTTCGTACAAAAATATAGTATACTTATATACATATTCATAATGGGTTTGCAATTTAAAAATTTTCAGACATTAGATGAAGCATTGAAGACAAACAGTACGAACACTTATCCTTATGTCATTGTTGTGGGTGATCCTACTTCAGCCTCATCTTCTGTGGCAGTCTGTGACAAGCGTGTAATCACATCTGAAATTGGGCATTTTACATTTTCAGCTGTTCTCACGCTACTAGCAATTCATTATGCCTACAACCTGCAATATAATTCTATTATTCTACAAGTCATGGAATTTCTACAGGAAAAAATTGTTGGTGATTGCCTTCCATCTAACAAGCGACTTAGTGTCGCATTCACAAATCTCTCGTGTGCAATAGGATGTATAGAACAAAAACTGTGTGAAAATTATGGAAACTCTGAAGAAGAATCTGAAGACCTAAGTGTTGATGCAACTCAGGCATATTGTGACTGTCCAGGATCCTAGGAAGATCCTGACAACCGCCTACCTGACACAGAAACTGTGGACAACTGAACTTAATTATACATTATTAACTTATTCATTCCTTTTATCACGTCACCCAATTAACCTTTTATCACGTCACCCAATTAACCTTTTATCACGTCACCCAATTAACCTTGTATTTACGCGCTTGCGCGTCTTTCCCTGTATCACCCATTTAACCTCATCACCCATTTAACCTCATCATCAATTGTAATTATTTAGTCTGCTCGACGGATTGAATTGATGAAAGTGAATTTGTGGTGCTAGCGTAATTTGGCTGCTAGTTAAGTGAGTGGACTCTGGTCCTCCTTCGAGTAACTGTAGAAACCACCCGCAGGCTGTCTTACAAACAGAACCTGTGCATGGTCCTTCGAGCGGATAACGTCAAGGTGAAGGTGAGAGGACCAGCGCGCTTGCTTCTTCCTAGCTATGTCTAGGTCACTGATAACTTGTCAGTGAAAGCATATAGCTAGCTATCTATTAGCTTACCTATCGAACATCATCAACCGTCCTACATCAAGGACTCCATCATCATCAAACACATCAACCGCCTCAACAAAGGTGTCTAAACCTCTCTTCAACTTAACTATCTCGGCTATCGAGCTGCAACAACAGTTCAAGTCAACCCAACTGGAATAACCTATTCCGCCATCTTCCTCAACCAGCTATCCTCAGATATTCATCACTGGAGGAACAGCCATCATCCGACAACGAGACTTCGTCCAACAACAACACAAATCCGTTACGGGCGAATGAGTGCCGACGTCAATTGAAAAAAAAAAAAAAAAGGACGACGAGCTGTACCACAGTTCCTCGGCTTGAAGTGTCTGCCTTTAACAAGATCACCAAGGCCGCCATCTTGTCTTTGCCAACAACACGTGGCAACACTTTGCTCTGGAGAAGAATCTGTAAACAATTCAACCTAATTAATACCTCCGCCTGAAGGGTCATTAACACCCTTTGGAGTTGGAATTTTCTCAACCACCAACCTACTATCAACTAACGTCTTGCTCTTCATCTATCCTGCTGTGCTGACATTTAGCTGAGGCACTGCAGCAACCTCTCTAACTTATCTTTCTCAACTGTAACTCTTCGCGCTTAACCATCATGTCAGCAGTAGCCAAAGCCAAGAGCAGAAGGGCTGCAGTACGGGGGAAGATCACAAAGATCTTGAAGAACACAGTCCGGGTGCTTTCTTTAGACCTGAGAGCACTGGTGCCTGAAGACCTCTCAAGATGTCCTGGATGAACATCAACAAGCCAATACCCAGGTCATAGAAGCCATGGCAGAAGAAGGAGCTTCTGAGGACGACATCACAGCTGAGACCGACTGCAGCATCGAAGTCGAGTCAAAGGCTGAAGATACCATGTACGACATCCGAAGGGCTCTTGCCCAGAACAAACTCTATCACAGCTATCAAACAACCTACACTGCTGCTGACAGTTGGCTGACCAGCTCATCGCCAGAAGCAACTGACTTTGGGAAGGACGGTTGACTACTCATGCAGCAACTTGAGGCCCTCAGCATTCAGATGGAGCCTTATCGTGAGGATACACTCTTCCAGCCCCTTCAAAACAAAGTCAAGGATGGCCTGGGAAAGATCCGCACAATACTGTTCACCTCCAAATCTCCAGCTGCAACAACAGCTCCCCCTGCTGCTCCCAAGAAGCTGCCACCGCCATACCAGGTGAAGACCCCAACAATCTCCGGGAGAGTCAAAGACTTCCAACAGTTTTCAGACCGATTCACTGGGAGGGTGAGAGACTGGTGATGTGTAGATGATTTGGATGTTGTTGATGGGATGGCTGTGGCAGTCATCAAAGTTGCAGTTGGTGTTGTTGTGGTGGTTGTTGAAGTTGTTGTTTTGGGTTTGGCTTCTTCCCGATGCAGTAGGGTGTGATGTTTACCCATGCAGGTTCTGCAGCAGAAGGTAGAGGTGGTGCAATCCTTAGCAGTGTGACTGGGATGGAGGCAATTGGCGCAGACTTTATGGCGATTGATGTGTCCCCACCTCTGGCTCACTGTGGACTCCTTGAACGTCGAACACCGCATAAGAGAGTGACTTGTGCCTTTGCAGATCAAACAAGCTGGCCTGGATGACGTTGCTGCTGTAGTTGCTGCAGACTCTTCCTTTGATTTGGTTCCATAGTAGCCAGGCTTGAAGGCAGCTGCTCCTGGGTTAGGTGCTTTGGATTTGCGAGGCAGATGGTGTGACAATGGGGCGGCAAACTTGACAAAATCCTCGAGAACAGGGATCTTATCTTCTGTCCCGAGATGTCTGGCCCACTCCTTGCGCACTTCTTCATCACAGTCACGCAAGACCAAGGCAACTGCTAAGGCTTCAATGTTCTTCCCCCCTATCTTGTCCATGGCAGACAAGACACGTTGTGTGCGATCTAAAGCCTGGAGCATGCTCTCTTGAGAGTAATCATACCGGTTGCGGGTAATTAGCTCCTCCACTAGCTGTGGATAGATGGTAGATGCTCGGCCATAACGATCCCTGAGCTGCTGAAATGCCACATCAAATCCTTCCGATGCATAGTCATTCACGACCTTCCTGGCTTCCCGATCAGTCATGGCATCTGCCAGGATACAACATTTGTCAGCGTCCGAGTAGTGTTCGCTGTGGATGGACATGATCTAGGTGGAATGATCCTCACAGCACTAGCCATGCTTCAGAATGGCGACAACTTCATGCCAGTGAGAGTTGCTATGGATTCCTGTGCCTCACATTCCATGGTGACCGAGAAGGTGGCAGCACAGCTGAAAGTCAAACGGTCTCACACTGAACTCACCATCCAAGGAGCCATCTCAGAAGAAGGCACCATCAAACAAGGAAGAGTGAAACACAGCTGTGAACTGTTTGTCAGGCCCATTCTACCATCCAACGAAGCGGAAACCATCGAACTAGCCATCACATCAGCTCTGCCAGCTGTCAAACCGCCAGCTGATGTCACACTTATCATCAACAGCTCTCTCCTGAAAGGACTACAACTCGCCGACGGAGATCTTGGTGGTCCAGTAGACGTCATCATTGGCACTCAACATCTATCCTACTTCATCAAGGAAGGCTCTGTCAAGGTCTGTCCAGACTCCCGAATCACTGCTCTTCCAACCATCTTTGGGTTGGCAGTCTTTGGAGCAGGCAGCTGCCCTTTCACAGGCACCTGCATGATGACCAGACTGGAGGAAAGTAACTTGCAAGAATCTCTCACCAAACTGTGGGAAACAGATCAAGTGCCAACTGCCTCTAAACTCACTCCAGCTGAACAGTCAGCAGTGCAACAGTTTAACAACAACCTGTCCATCAAACAGGAGGACGGCCGTTATGTATCAGGACTGCCGTGGATAGACAACCCTCCAGAACTGGGCCAAACTCAACAAATGGCCAAATCTCGTCTGCTATCCAATGAGAGGAAGATGCAATGCATGGGCAAGCTCGACAGTTTCAAGTCTGAGGTCTTGCAGTATCTGGAACTCAAACATGCAGAGATCATCCCTCAATCTGACCTGAACAAACCCGGGTACTACATGCCCATGCACGGTGTCATTAAGGAGGATTCCACAACCACGAAGATTCGTCCGGTGTGTGACTGTTCTGCAAGGTCTTCCACTGGTCACTCCTTTAACGACTGCCTGTTGCCAGGACCAAGCCTGTACCCTGCCATCACTGACATCTTGTTGGTGTTCCGCCAGAGCACCATAGCCCTTACGGCGGACATCAGCAAGATGTTCAGGGAGATCCACCTGCTCATCAAGGAGAAGGATTTCCACTGTTTTCTTGCACGAGACCAGTCAGGAGAACTCATCCATTGCCGCATGACCAGACTGACCTTCGGTGTCCGGTCATCACCATTTGTGGCAACTGCTGTCATCCGCCACCACGCCAAGAAGCACAAGCATCAGTTTCCTGAGGCAGCCAACTGCGTACTGAACTCCTTCTATGTGGATGATGTTCTGACGGGCACAGACACTGTTCAGGAGGCCATCCAGCTGTTCAACTCCTTGTGTCAACTCTTCAGGCTGTGTGGAATGACACTCAGGAAGCTCAGGACGAACTCCACTGAACTCAGGGCAGCTGTACCAGAGCGGCTGGTCAAGATGGCAGACCTTGAGATCACCTCCCAGCAGCATCCACTGAAGACCCTCGGAGTTCACTGGAATGTTTAGACTGACTGCTTCCATATCTCTGCTCCATCAGTACCTACAACAACCAAAGTTACCAAGAGATGGATTGCGTCGTGGGGGGCCAAACTCTATGACCTCCTCGGTTTCTTCGCTCCTGTTGCCATTATACCAAAGCTACTCTTACAAGAACTCTGGGTGGCCAGGTGCGACTGGGACGAGGAAGTGCCAGACTCTGTCCTTCAACGGTGGCTGCCATGGGCGGAAGAACTCCCGTCTGTAAAACTCCATCCAATCCCTAGGAAGTATCCAACACTTACCTGGAACACCAACTACATCACATTACATGGATTCTCAGATGCTAGCAACCTGGCACTGGGAGCAGTCGTCTATGCCAGATTTCAGCAGCCTGACGGCACCGTGACATCCAACATCATCATGGCTAGAGCGAAAGTGTGCCCAGTCAAGAGACGTAGCATTCCCAAACTGGAATTAGAAGCAGCAGTCATCCTAACCAAGCTCCTCTACTACCTGGCCACCATCCTACATCTCTCAACAAACCAACTCCAACCCTGGACAGATTCTGAAATAGTGCTTGCCTGGCTCAGAAAGATGCCCTGCAGGTTGGAGACATTTGTGGCAAACCGCACTTCCTTCATCCTGGAAGCATTGCCAGAGTCAAGCTGGCGACATGTTCCCACACACAAACCCTGCCGACATAGCAAGTCGAGGTTCATCAGTAACAGATCTAACAGCATCATCTCTGTGGTGGAAGGGACCTCCTTGGCTCACTCAACATCCATCTACATGGCCACCTACCAAACTACGACCACTGACCCGCCCACTCCCTGGTGAGACAGCTGTCACATTGATGGCAGTTGCCAAGCAACCGAAAACTACCTGGCACGTCTTCAAGAAGTTTGGCAGCTATTCACAACTGGTCAGAGTGTTAACCTGGGCCAAACGCTTTCTAAACAACTACTACAAACTCCAACCGTCTATCAAGAGCAACCATCTCACATACAAGGAGCTGTCTGACACCAAGATGTACCTGATTCGCGTGCAACAGCACCTACACTTCCCGGAGGTCTTTGACCACCTTAAGAGGAAGAAGCACTTGCCAGAAAACCATTCCCTGGCCGGGCTGTCTGTCTCTCTGGATGACGACAACGCCTTAGTGGTGACAGGCAGAGTCAGGCAGCAACAAACCAGAACACCCAGGAGGATGTGGCCACTCTCCACTGTCGAGGACCACACCAGATCTGACAGCATTCACGCATGTGGGCATTGACTTTGCGGGACCCTTCAAACTCAAAGAAGGATCTACCCGCAAGCCAGTGTACCACAAGGCGTATGCATGTCTATTCATCTGCCTAAAGACCAGAGCTGTCCACACAGAAGTCTGCCGCACTATGGAGACTGAAGAATTCCTCTGCAAGTTGAGGAAGTTTTGCAACTGACGAGGCACCCCTACCCACATCTACACTGACTATGGGTTAAATTTCATCGGTGCCAGCAATGACCTGAGAGACACCAGAAAGCTTCTCCATTCTGCCAAAGACAAAGCAACAACCATCATGTCTGAACAAGACATCCAGTGGCAGTTCAACCCAGCTCGTACTCCCCACTTCGGTGGCTTATGGGAATCAGGGGTGCGAGCCATGAAGAACCAACTAAAGAAAATAGCATCACCATACCCTATGAGGCAGGATGAGCTGGAGTGTCTGCTAGCCGAGGTAGACGCCATACTCAATAGCCGTCCACTGGCGCCCATGGAATCCACCAGACGACCATGATGATCTTGTCATCACACCAGGCCATTTCATAGCAGGAAGAGCCCTCAGGTCACCTCCAGCAAGGGCAGCTGGCTCTGGGATCATGTCATATCTCAGACATTGGCAGCTGGTCAGATGCTTCCAGCAGGAGCTTTGGCAATCATGGAGAGCCTGTTATCTCACTGCAATGGAGGCCAGGACAAAGTGGAAGAGGCCCAGCAACAATGCCAAGGTGGGTGACATAGTCTTTGTCAAAGACCCCACTCTGGCGCAGGGCAGATGGCCACTTGCCAGGATCATAGCTGTACATCCAGGACCTGACAACCTTGTCCGTACTGTCGACATCAACTGTCGGGGTAAAACTTACCGCCGTGATATACACCATCTCGTAAAGCTGTACCTAGAAGAAGAACCGGAGAAGCAGAAGAACTGCCCCCCGCCCCCCAGTATGTCCAGGATCCGAGGAAGATCCTGACAACCGCCTACCTGACACAGAAACTGTGGACAACTGAACTTAATTATACATTATTAACTTATTCATTCCTTATTCATTCCTTTTATCACGTCACCCAATTAACCTTTTATCACGTCACCCAATTAACTTTGTATTTACGCGCTTGCGCGTCTTTCCCTGTATCACCCATTTAACCTCATCATCAATTGTAATTATTTAGTCTGCTCGACGGATTAAATTGATGAAAGTGAATTTGTGGTGCTAGCGTAATTTGGCTGCTAGTTAAGTGAGTGGACTCTGGTCCTTTGAATAACTGTAGAAACCACCCGCAGGCTGTCTTACAAACAGAACCTGTGCAGTGACTTTGACTAAACTTTTCTTCGGCAATTCAATTCTAACTAAAACTTTTTTCTTTCAATTCTTTCTTCTGCAGCATTGAAGTCAGTATTTTATACAAAATTTCCATACTTGAAATTAGTATATTTGGGGTCATGTATATGCTAGTTGAAATACTAGTTTTTAGTAGCTATATTTAGCTAATACTTAAAATAAGTACTTTAGGGGGTCTGAGGTACTCATTATTAGTTTAATAAATTTTACACCTTAGTATATGAGTATACTTAAAATCAAATCCAGATGCTAAATGTTAGGCAAGTCAGTACTACATTTTAGTGTATTTACCTGCTTAAAAGTAACATTTGAGTATGTTAAACCGCTTAAAATCTGTGCTTGAAGTTAGTATTTAAATACTCATTTTGAAAAGTAGCATTTTTATAATTAGTAGCATAACTTAAATTTAGTTCTCACAATTGCTTGTCACAGTTAGTATCATTTTTTCTTATTATAAGTATTTTTCTACTTCAATCAAGTACATCGTTTTTTACAGTGTATATAATCTGAAATCTCAATTGAACACGACTGAGAGTCAGCTTAGCTCGCTTCGCTCGCTCGCTGAATAATCACGTGAGCTAAAAATTGTAGCTAAAGAGTGGCCGGCCGGCTTGTACTGCGAGCCATCCCGCAGTTCTTATCAAAGAATTCTTCTGATTGGTCCGCTAGCCCTAGCCCTAGCCCTTGCGCGGCGCTATAATTGGTCACGCGCGGCGCTATAATTGGTCACATGATTTGATTAACCAATCAGAAGAGTTTTTTGATAAGAACTGCGGGACTGTAGTGTACTGCTGTTGCAATTGTCGCGCTTCACGCGTGTAAGAAGGCTAGAGTCGAGTTATATACCGCGGAGCTGATCTGTTTTAACCTAGAGGCGCTCCCTTCGCTCTGTTGTTTGCTTCTTTCTTTGTGTCGTCACCACGGTAGACTTGGCTGTATTTCCTACCCCCAAAACAAACTTTTCTAGATAGAACCCTTATTAATATTTTAGTTCTTGGTAACTTTTTTTTCTTCAAATAAAACATTGCATGTGAATACAATAGAGGATATTGTGAATTAATACTATTGTTCATGTAGGTGATAGCAAGATATGCTTCTTTTTGTCTGTATGCAAAATGACTCATCATAATTTAAATGATGATATTCTAATGTTTTTAGGAAATCAAAGTCCTTAAGATGAAGTATGATTGCAACCTAGTTGTGCCAAGATAAGAACTGAGTTTAAAATGTTTATAAAAGATCAAATTTCAGCATACTTATACCAACAAACACTTTTATGTAGTGCTGGACAATTAGCAAATCTTCTTATACCTTTGATAGGTTGAAATATGGGCTATGTAGCAATTAGCCCTGCAGTCTGTGGGATTTTGACAAGCATAGTTTATTCTGTATGTTGGAAATAGCGTATGAGCTCTGTGTGGATCTATCATATTTACAGTCTGAACTTTGTGAATCGATTTGCCCGAGAACTTGTTAAAATGAAATTTACTTGTATTGTATAACTTAGTGATATTTCCATCACTGGGAAGTGTAATGTTGTCGTACAGACTCTTTTTACAAGAGTAAACCAATGTGGGTACACATACGAGTAGATATTTTTCATTTTACCAGCTGGGATAAAATATTCGTCGAAATCTATGATCATCATGTATCGGTAACTATTCTGGTATCGGAAGATGCAGTCTAAATATTTTAAGGTTTAGGAGTAGTAATAGACTTGAGAAGTATTTAAATATATTTCCCACACTATCACATAAACTGTGCCGGAATCAATCAAGTTGCTTAGGATAACTGATGAGTTTATATTTGGGATGAAAGATTCCACTACATTCAGATGGATAAACTTGACTCCAATAGTCTGGTGATATGTCAACCACTGGTCTAAATATTGGATTGGTCCACCAAAGCCTGTGGCACATACCATAACTTCATTCTTCTCAGGACCTTGCGAAAAAGTAACAACTGCTGTACGCACAGGCTCTGCTCTTGTTTCATTGTTAATCTTCCATAGTACTTTTACCACACTGTCTCTATTCACTTCCACATCCCAGCAGTACATGATACAGTCTGTGTGAGTCATTTTGAAAGCAGCATGGAGCCATATCATAATAGACAGCTCCTCCACAGATGAATTCGCATACTTGTGAGTCCATACACTTCTCACAGCCTACAATGGAGTTCTTGAGACTCTTTTCCACTGGCAGCAATATAACTGTGGCATTGTTGTGACTTTGTTGAGAACGAGGGTCAAAGTAGGCTGAGATTGCAACAACTCTATTTTCGCTGAAACCAGAAGCACCATACTGATACTGCAGAGGCTTCGTCCACAACTCAGTAATATTATTTAGGCGGTGAAGCCAGATATTCATGGTTACACCACTCAGAAACAATGCTGCTGTAAATATTGTAAAGATAGTAAAAAGTATTTTAATGGACACTTTCATCCTTCAGGATCCAGTCGGACCGCATCCTCCGCGGACCTCACTTATAATGTCCTCGCTCTAGATGTCACACTCACTTTACTAATGTATACTTTACACACTTATTTAGCTGTAATTATTATCATTAACATTTCCTTTTTTTTCCTTTTAGCTAACTAGGATGCTCTTTTGTATATAGAGTTTGTCCTTTATCCACCCTTCTTATCACATTACATCTTTTTTAATCTTTGTTATAACATAGGCTCCAACTGTCCTTAAATTCGAAGGACAGTCCTTAATTTTTGGACTTTGTCCTTCGTCCTTCAAAGGCTTGCTACTGCTCTATTGTTTGTCCTTAAAACAGCACTGACCTCATATAGCTAGCTATAAATAGAGCAGCTGACTTTGCACATGCCCAGCACTAGCCAGCAGAGCATGCATTGCATATTTGCCGTATTAATTATAATGTCACCATGTATACACTGTAACTACAACTGCAAGCTTGCATAGTTTTTAAGATAAGCTATAAATAATATCCATCATGACATGTACAAAATTATTAAAATATACAGCTGCTATAGCCATGCAACTGCTGCCAGCTCTCTCAACTGCTTACTGGTCAGGTCTGAACAGCTTTCTTGCTTTCTGAGTCTCATTCCTCAGACCTCTAAACTTGTAGTGTCTTCAATAAATTATGTCTGATTCTTTGCCTGGGCCTACACTGGAAACCCAAATGACTATGTCATTTTGATCCAAGCTGGATTCAACAGTTTCCAGGAATTGGGACTTCTTCCAAGGGTACGTATATATGTCATAGTTCTAGAGATACACATTTCATGTAAACATAATAACAGGTAATGCATATGCAAGATGTACTTACTGTGCATCAGACGTCAGCATATCTAATAGTGGGCTCAGTAATGTGAAAACTCATTTAGCTACATGGAAAGCATCACCAAGAGATGGCCACAGCCTGCTCTTCAAGGTCAGTGAAAACATTTTTCCAGCCACAGGCACCTCAAGGTGTAATTGAAGCAGAGGCTCTGTGGACACAGTTTGTGGCTAAACATAATATTTCTTTCCAGACCAGTGACCATGCCACCAAACTCTTCAGTCGCATGTTTCCATATTCCAACATAGCAAAGAAATTTGCCTGTGGGCACACAAAAATGGCAGCAATCATCAAGGAAGCTTTGGCCCCCCATTTTCTATCAAAAACCCTAAAAGATATGTCAAATTTTTTTTCCATAATGATAGATGAGTTGAATGATAAAACGGACAAGTCCTGTATTATTCTTGTTTGTGTTTTTTATTCATGTGTGGGAGACATTCGCACTAGATTTCTTGACATGCCTATTGTCAATGTGGGTACAGCCTGTAACCTTTTTGATGCCTTGAAGTTGTCTCTCAGCAATCCTATTTCAGTAAGTGTTTGGCCTTTATGTCTGACACGACTAATGTGATGAAAGGCACAAGGTTGGTGTGCAGAAACCAATAAGGAATCAGTATCCTTATGTGTTTGATGTGGGCTGTATCTGCCATCTAGCAGATCATGCTGCGAAGTCGGGTATGGAAGTGCTTCCCACAGACATAGATTAATTGTTCTTGGATGTATTTTATTACTTTTACCATTCCAGTAAAAGGAAGCAAGAATTTTGTGACCTCTGGTGTTCTCTATTTACAAGTGAGCCTCAAACAGTTCTTAAGCATTGTACTACTCGGTGGCTTAGTCTATTGTGTTGTGTTGGTTGGTATATTTCTCAATTTGATGGTTTGATATCTTATTTTTGGTCCTGTAGTGAGGCTGAGACAAGTAAAGTAGTTAGCATTCTACAACAGCTTGAAAACCCTCTTACCAAACCTCTTCTTCATTTCCTGTATTTTATTCTTCCATCAATGGGTAAGTTTAACTGTCTATTTCAGGAGCCAACCCAGAATACAACCTGTCAGTTGTACACAGAAATGTCTAGGCTGGTTTGTTTGTATGCTAGCAATGTTTTGTCTATAACTGCAGTGGGTGATGATCTCAGTAAGCTAAACTTTGCAAGTGCAAACCAGCTAGCAGATGAGAATTTGGGATTTGGGGACTCAACATGGGCAGCTCTCTCTGAAATGGAAGAGGAATTTGATACAAAACCCTTCTACCAAGCAGTGCGGGATTTCTATGTGGCTTCATTGAATAAAATGCTCAAAAAATTCCCATTTGGGAACACCGTTTTGAAGGATTTAGGCATCTTAAACCCTGATATGGTCTGCACCTACAACTTTACTACTATTAAGACACTTGCAAAGTGTTTTCCACAATTAGAATTGGCCGAATCTGCATCCATTGATGCACTGAGAGGTGAGGCCATGGATTTCAAGCTATCTCCAATTGAGCATCCTACTGTAGAAATGTACAAGTCGGCCACAGGAGATGACAAGCCAAGACCGGGGCGTTTTTGGTATGAGGTTGGTCAGATGAAACTTTTTGATGGAGAGCCGAGACTTCCTTTGTTGGTGAGGCTGATGTCAGGTTTGATGTCAATTTCTGCTTCAAATGCTGACAGTGAGAGGGGCTTTTCCATGCTTAGAAAAGTTCATACTGATCAGCGACTATCTCAGAAACAGTCAACAATAATTTCTTTAATGACCATCAAGTTCAACAGTGACGAATGCTGCCATGACTCAATTTTTAGTGAAGAATTTCTCACTAAGTGCAAAAAAGCAACTGTACTGCATAATAAAAAATAAAATTCATTTACTCATTTACTCCATTAATGTGGGTGTGGTTGGGGTATGGTTATGTTAATTAGGGGTGTGGTAATTAAATTATAGATGGGTGTGGTTTGTGTCCTTATTAGAAAAGTTGGAGCCTATGTTATAATACGTTTAGGTTACATCACGACGAGGGACTTCTTTATCATTGGTCAGAGCGCGTAGCAAGAGGTGGAGCTAAGGTGCTCTAATGGGAAAAAGGTTGTACATCAGGCACCACTTGTGTGGCAGGGTACTTGCGAGTGAATAGGATAAGTAATTGAAATGATCTTATCATAATTGGAGGGGGGTAGTACTCAAGTATTCTATATTCCTGTATTGCAGCCCTCTCCAGTATGCACTTCGCCATGCGTGTAGTAAATAAAATCAATATTGTCACTTTTTGACTAAAATTGCTATGTGAGCAAAGAATCACTTTAGATATAGCTACTTGTAATTCATGTTCTTTCAATATTTTCACTACTTCCCTTTATATAATAATTATGGATAATCAAAATGTTGTTATTTTCTTTTTTTCCTTTTTTTTTCCTTTGTTAAATACGACATTTTTAACTACTTTCTTTGAAAACCTGAAACTAAATGATTCATTTCATTATTCAATACGTCTTGATTGATGGCATATGGATTCGCAGGGCCGGAGGAAGCTTTATTTCAGTGGTCAGGCCAGGAAGAGGTATGGTCATGGGTGTGGCCAGTACACAGAGATATGCAAATAAATGTTGCAAGTAACCATAACAACAAATAATCTTCTTATGTATCATTGTTTGCAATGTAAGTGTTTAAACATGTATCCAAGGAAAATTGTCAGTTTTTTCTCTATGGATATGTAAAGTCATCCCAAAAAGTGGTGAGGCCATAGCCTAACCAGCCTGACCATGTACTCTAACACTGATTCGGCTCTATGTTTTAAACATTTGATGGTATTAGTTAGGACCCTGTGGTGATGATGAGATCTAACTTCAAGTATCTGTCAGTGTGAGTTGGTTTCTGTATATTTTTCAACTACAATAAAACTTCTATTAACGACCTCTCCGAGAGGCGACCGACCTCTCTGGAGAGACCAAATCATGCGCCCCAAGGCGAAATGTTTTGACAAAGAAGATGGAAGGAGGTACAGAAAATCCCCAAACCTAAAAACGTACTCAATAAGAACAAAGCTGATTTGGTACAATGGCTGATTAGTAAATTGCCTTACTCAATCTAATTGCTAATTTCATCATTTTGTTGTTGTTGTTGTTGATGATAACTCAATCTATCATTTATTTATCTCTTACAGATGTCAATCTATTCATTGAATTATATATATTATATTAATGGAATAATAGTCAATAAAATTGTTATTACTTGAAAACAGAAAAGGGTTGAACCCTTGTTTCACAAACACCACAATCACATTTAACTGCAAATACATCACAACATATACATTTAATATTAATGTCAACTGGTTTATAGCCATCCATGTCTCTAAAAAGAACTTGTCGCCTACATTCTGTTTCATTTGCTGCATACAATTTAATGTCTTCACCCACCCAACAATAAGTTCTAGCTTTCAAAAGAATGGCTTTCGAAAGAAGACCATCTCTGCCTGCTCTACCTGTCTCTTGAATATAACTTAACACATCATCAGGTAGTCCAACATGTACGATTTGTCTCACATCCTTGCAATCTATTCCCATCCCAAAAGCCACCAGTTGCAACAACAATCCTTAAGTTTTTTACCATCCTTAAAAATTAGGAGGATGTCAGCTTTAAGTTTAGCTTCAGTAATGCTTGTAAACATATCCACCAGTCTAAATTTAGGAATGTCGGGTGCATCTTCAGGGTGAGTAAATTGCAAGTTGGTCTTGCAGGAATATGAAAATCTTAGCACACATATCAAATGATCTGGCATAGATAATGGTCTTTGGAAAATTAATCTTCTCTTGTTTCAGCATGGCTACAAACTTTTTAAATGTCACTCCAACAGATTCAAATGAGGTGACGGAATACATCAACTTCGTCTTCGTTGGGCATTTAGCAAGAACAAAAGGATTCTTGAGTCCAAGCACATGGCTAATTGAAAGCCGATCACTTTGAGTGGCAGTAGCTGTTAGCGCCATCATGTTCACTGAAGGTGGTATCAAACTACGAACTTCTCCAATTCTTTGAAGCACTGGACGGAAGGTTTCCCCCCTGAAAAATCAAAAAATAAATTTAAGCATGACTGGATAAATACAACTTACCATTTCTTTACACAGTGAGCTTCATCAATCACAAAAGCCTTTAACCTTTCAGCATATACATCATTCTCTAACATTTTCCTCCACTTTCTGTTCTCAATTATAATCTCAGGTGTAAGAAAAACTAACTGATACATGCCATGTGAAGCCTGAGTAAACAAATCAGTATCACTTGCCACCTCTCCAGAAATACAGGCACTAGAAAGACCCTTTGAAGAGTAAATTGACACCTACGGAGAATAATTGGAATAACTTTATGTTTCACACACTATAGCTATTCGTTCATTTAACCTATGAATTCCTACCTTATCCTTCATGATCACCACAAGGGGAGTCACTACAACAACAATAGAAAACCCACGCTCTTTATTGGCTATCCAGTTGAAAGTGTAAGGCAAAACGCAGTAACACAAGCTCTTTCCATAGCCAGTTGGTAGAATACAAAAAAACATCCCTCCCTTCAACAAAAGTAACCGTTATATTGAGTTGTTCAGGCTTCAAAATGGGGTACCCAAGCTCCCTGGCTGCTTCTGCAACGATTCTGCTAATCTTTAGCCTCTCCATCTCCACAACCTCTTACACATCCGCGGTTCTGTGCCGAACAAACCACCTACGCACTCTGTGACCATAGAGTGGCTGGCGACAGCAGATTTTGAATACTGCAATCTGATTGGACTGCAACGTATGTTGCAGCGGGGAACAAGTCCAGAGCACAGGCCTGACACCCGACCTCCCGTTTTTACGGTTGAGGTCACCCGGTTCGCATAGTCAATTCTGCTTATATGTACACTCAAACCTCTCTTATCCGGACAGTCTGGGACCAAGGGGTGTCCGTAACTAAGAAATGTCCGTAACTCAGAAATACTTAATTTATTCGGTGTGAACCGTGTATACAATTAATTATAATTGAATTAGTATATTACTTAAAATAAAAAAATAATACATGAATCAATTTATTTAAAATATGAAGTGATTTTAGTTTGCTTCATAGACTTCAAGCTAGGCTGAGCTGCATCGTCTCTCCAACTTTTTACCAGCATAAGATGTGCAGGGTGTGTGTTGCCTTTGGACTCCAACCACTCCAAAGCAGTATCGAAAGCAGCACAAGCTTGCAATGGAGTAACTGCATTTGAAGAAGCTTCATCTTCATTTTTGGTCTCAGATTCTTCTCTCTCTTGCAAAACATCTTCTACAATTTCTTCATCGTTCATGTCCAAATATCATTCACTGTAGATTTTGGAACACCAAACTGTCCAGACACTGCCTCACTAACTTCCCTTTCTTAACTTCTGATATTATCTCCAGCTTTCTTTCTAGAGTTAAAACGCTACGCTTGGTTTAGTTACCGCGACCTTACCTCCACCACCGCTGGTCGTTGAGTTCTTAGAAGAACTAGCAGCGCACTACCTTTCAAAGAGTTTTGAGAAGAACTAGCAGCGACGCCGCCGGTCAACGAGTTCTGAGAAGAACTAGCGGTAGACGCACTAACTGCCTGTTGATTCCCTGCTCCATCTCCGCAAACAACGCTACGATCAAATACACTCGCAGTGCCACACGCGAAATATTTTCCCGATTTTGTTCGTTTAATTTGGTAGCTTTCCGACTACACTGACGATCCGTACGCAGTCAATAATTTTAGTTGGTGTCCGGTAGACAGAGGTGTCCGTAACTTAGACGAACGGATAAGAGAGGTTCGAGTGTAATCTTATAGTCAACCGTTTTGCTGCTTTGCATGCAGCGGTGACTATTGACTATCTCTAATATAACGAGCCAGGTGAACATGAAGGTGAATACGGTGTCGCTAACGGCAACTAAATATTGAAATTTTTTGCTGGTGCTGATGGTGTGCAATCGGTAGCCTCTTCTGGATGGTATTATTGGTAGTAAATGCTCTACAAAATATATGAAAAGGAGGTCAAGAATCACTAGTAAGTCCTACTCTACAAGCTATTTTGATGTTTCTCCATCTAAAAAGCGACCACTTCGACGGAGAATTGTTTCTTCAGATGTCAATGATAGTCCTTCAGCTAGTGCCTGTAGTAGTGACCTCCATGGTACCATTGCCATTGGTACTACTGATACTGGATTGGACCAATTCTCCAGAAGTACATCTCCTGATTTGGTACTTCCCATGGTGATGAGAATTTGACTTTTTGCACATTTAATGAAGATCCTGCTGTCCATGGGCCATCATATTCTGAACGACAGGAGAAAGCTGCTGAGCATTGGTCTGAGATTCGTACCCAGCTTCAGAATATAGTTGTGGAAACAAGAATCCCCCCACTAGGATCTAAGTGCATTATGTGTGATGAGCTTGCGGTTGCGGTTTGCGATGACTGTGGTTTAAGGGCTTTCTTTTGCGAGGAGCATGTGGAGCAAGTACACATACATTCCAACATTTTTCATCGACCACATACTTGGAAAGTGAGTTAATAGTAGATAAGGTATAGAGCAGCCGTTCATTATGCACAGTCTCATGTTTATTTTTCAAACAACATCTGGTATTAGCGTTGGTGTCCACGATTAGGCAGTGGTCTGATTAGGTTAGATGATTCAAGTTTAGTTGGAATCTTACTACAGTATACAAGGCTGCATACAGAAAATGAAGCTAGGAGGTGCGAAATAAGGTGTCTAAGATTGTAGGAGGGGCAATGAGTATGAAATACAAATATCATTATGGTTTAAGTGACCATGGCTTGAACTGCTTTACACAAATGCTAAGCTATTTGACTACATCTTGCAAAGTATGACTTGAGTCCTGACGGATCTCTAGGGGGGCTATGGCTTTTCTAGATGGGATGAATGCCCCCCTTCGCCCGTCCCCCCCTTAAATGCAGCCCTGGATAGCCAAAATCTTGAATGTGGTGATTCCAGACTCTCCTGCAGCATAGTTCTCCCTTTATCTAGAGTAGGTCATTTTTTCATATTGCCAATAAATACGTAGTAAAGCCAACAATTTTACCACAGTGATTACTTTTTTGAGGGCAGGGGATTATAGGGTTATTCACCATTATAAAATTTAGGTTATCTTTCCCTAGGATTTTATTAAACCTTATTATTTCTAAAAATGGAATTGCATCCTAGCCGAAGTAATTATCCACCTCAAAGATTATATTTGAAAGACATAGTTTGTCTCTCTGTTATGGTGGGTAAGAGCTGCATTTAGTAGCTCTGGTCTGGGTTATACAAAATTATCATATGTTTATTTTCAGTTTACGTGTGGCATATAGCATCTATTGATTAGTATAACCGTCAAGGGCCCAACATTACACGGTTACATTGCAACTTATAGTATATTTCCTTACAAAACTAGCATACTGAAATTTCAATGATGCCAAAATTGTTAAATTAGCTAGATACCTGCTAATATTAACTTCATGTATCTTATGATAGGATTTTAATAAGAATTGAACGAAAATGTTCTAATAAGGCTTCTTTCTTCTTTTTTTTTGCACACTCTTACCTTCTCCACCGTCCACATGACCATGGAGGTATAGGTCAGAGTGTGCTGGGAAATATTTTATACTGTTTGGCTTGGTAAAGTGTCATCACCCTGATTTTTGAAAATTCTACATGTATATTAGAAATTTATCACAGAAGTACTCTAATTGTTTGAAATGATATTGGAACTATTTTCTAGGTGACTTGTTACTAGTGTGTGATAAACCCTGGATGAAAATCAATTTTGCCTTTGTCTTTTTTTTGTCTGTTTTTTTTTCTTCTCTATTTTCCCCATCCTCTTAGTTTATGAGTCCTAGTAAAATGGATTTTTAAAGTGAATTTATTATTATTGGAGATGAATAATCGTCACCGTTAAATCTCTGTTGTATTACTATAGAATGGATACCTTCATCCATATGTATTTAAGCAGCCCCGTACTCTTCCATTGTGGACCCACTGCACATGCTTGCCATCAGCTGTTCATAGCAAAGAAGGGTTTGTATTGATGAGCAAGGTAATGATTTTTAGACCAACTTAACTGCTCTAAAAAATGAAATTTTTTTAAATATATATGTAGGGTTCCAACACAAAGTGTGTGTGGCATTCTGTGCATGTGAACCGGAAGCAGTGACATTAGTTAGACATCACATGTGGCCTGCTACTCCAAAGAACCCTACACTTGCATTCCATCAAGATTTACTTCTGTGGCTGGAATCATTAATCCTTGAAGGGTGTATTGGTGTAGATGCATTTTGTCGTGCTCTGGACTGTAAGAGAGGGAAGTCTATTAGTTCTCAAGTGAGTAAAACTTCATTGATCCTAGTGCAATATTGAATTATGTTCGGAAGTTTGTCAGTTGTTTTTTGATTTTTCATAACTTTATCGAACATATTTTTGCTTTGTTTAGTTCAGAAACATATATCCTGCTATTATTGAGGCTTTTGAGGAATTTAGGTGCGTATTTATCAGTATAGCCAATGTGCTTGATCTATTTCTTTGTTAAAATTATATAACTGTACAGGTTTAACCAACACCATCTTGACTCACTGAAGTTCCTATCACCTGAACTTGACACCTCTACAAAATGCCCAGCTTGTCCTAAGGTCAGCTGTGTGTGTGTGTGTGTGTGTTGCAAGATAGTAATTAGTGTGGTGTTCATTTTATAGGAGGGAACACCAAAACATATTTCTTTTGATGGTATATATGGGCTTTGTCGAAAGAAATCGTCAGGAGTGAGTGTAAGGCCACCATTGTTTGCTGGTACTTTCTTTGAGGATCAGAAGTCTGTAGACCAGTTTGTGTCATCTTATGATGCAGGACATCACATGCCAGACAAAGTACAATACATATACAATGGTCAGTGTCGTATGTTGATTGAATTTTTTTTTGTGGCATCTTTGTTTTATATTATCTAGGGATGTCACGAGTTCCTAGCTGGAGATGCCTTGCGTTCTAAGACTCGATATGCTGCACTGGATGAAACAGCTGTGTTTGGTAGCATATGCCGTCATCATTTCCCTCAGAGGTTCTTCAGTATGAAGCATGGAGAGAGGTTATACATTGTGAATATTGGAATTAAATATGAAGACACTATTTTCTGTCTTCTCTAGATTTGCATATCCTGTGTATCTTCTTCAAAATCTAAAGGTCAACATGGGCGACCAACAACTGATGCTATTCTATGATGTAGCGTGTTCATTTGAAGCTCACCTTAAGGTATGTTGGTGTAAATCTGTTTATGTGTCATAGGTGGGATGTAGAATGTTTTCATAATGTAACAGAATCGTGGAAGATCAGATCTGCTACTCAACACAACCTTAGCAGTACCTATTTTCCATGTGTACGGACATGGTGCTTTTTTCCAGGTACAACTAATGTGGTTTTATTAAAGGTTGCGTTAGTCTTCTTTTGTATCAATGTTGTGCAGCTTACCTATTCCCCACGTGTCATAAGTAGTTGTGGTCTTACTGATGGTGAGGCCACAGAGAGACTTTGGTCTTACTTAAGAAGGTTTGCTAAGTCTACAAAAGAGATGAAACCTTCACACCGTGTAGATGTTTTGACATCTGCACTTTTGCATTATGCTTCTAAAGTGAGATCAAACCTTGGTAAGTTTATTGTGTGATAGGGTGAATACAAACTGACACTGTTGCCACTATAATGCTTCAAGTTGTTGTTGATGTGTGGCAGGTTCATCATTGTGTAAACACTTAAACCATGCAAAAGAGGTCAAATGCAAATCTCAGAAGGAATTGGCGAAACTGGTGGCTTCAAATAGTATGTTTTTTAACTGAATTATTTCCTGTGTTATGAATGGTATGTGTATTGAACAATTAATAGGCACTTTAACTGAGGCTGCAGTGAAACAACTGGCGGAAAAGCAACATGACATCTTGTCGTCACAATCTCCAAGTAAGCTAACTTGGTGTCATTTTAGGTATTATGTTGCTCATAGCACATTGCCACTAATGTTTGCATCAATTGCTTATGCTGGATCTCCAAGTGCCATGTTTGACAAATTTTATTTATTTATGTATTTATTTTATTATGTATTTATTTTATTATTATTATTATTATTATTATTATTATTATTATTATTATTATGATTATGATTATGATTATGATTATGATGATTATGATTATGATGATTATGATTATGATTATGATGATTATGATGATTATGGTGATTATGATGATTATGATTATGATCATTATGATTATTATGATTATGATTATTATGATTATTATGATTATTATGATTATTATGATTATTATTATGATTATTATTATTATTATGATTATTATTATTATTATTATTATTATTATTATTATTGTGGGACCTCTACCTAGGATAGTTTAGGCACTAGTCGGTAGGTTATCGCTGCCACCAGGGATTTCTGAGTGGCAGTTCCAGCTTTGCTTCTTTATGTTTTAATACAAAGAGCTTTATCCAGAGATGCACGTGTACAGAAATCTGTGATATTGTGAGTATATGTAGTGCCAACTGAACTGGAATAGTAAGTAGATTTTATTTAACCCTTACACCAGCAGATACTGACCATCAACTGACCACCAATTCAGTAAGGAATGGGCACATTAAAATTTAAACTTTTTAACTTTTTTTTTCAGTAAAGATTTATAGCAATACAAACAATTCAAGTCCAAAACTAGCATAGCTTCTCTACTCTCTATACTGAGCTTCATAAGTCTGCATGTTAAAAAGAAGAGAGAGCATGAAGTACTACATAACGGAAGGTATAAACAAAAACATTGTCGTAATCTAGTGGATAATTTTTTTTTTTAATTCAGTGCAAGTGCTGTTGAGCAAGCGTGTGGAGAGCTTGTGCCGTTGAGAGGGTTAATGATGCTCTACATTTATGCATGTGCCTCTTTACTATTTTAAGTGAGCGTTTAATATTCCAGTCGCAAATTTAGGGCATTATTTAAAATTGTGAGTCTAGTACAATTTCAAGTTATAAATATTTTTATAATTTAATACATTAATTAATTTATTATTATTATTTATTATTATAATTATTATTATTATTATTATTATTATTATTATTTATTGTTTTATTATTAATGCTATCTATAGCAAGCTTCTTCGTGCTTTCTCTGAAAAAATAATGGAAATATGATTTAGGTGAAGTGTATGTGCCGCATTAAAAGGTCTCTATCACGAAAGTCATTTAAAAGTTTCCACATATATTCCCACACTAGCACTCACAAGAGTTAGTGGGTGAGTTCCATGGAGCGGAAAAGCTACCACTATTATTACATAAAGTAGAGCTAGTTATAAAGATGTACCACTATTATTACATAGAGTAGAGCTAGTTGTAGGGATGTACCACTATTATTACATAGAGTAGATCTCGTTATAGAGATGTACCACTATTATTACATAGAGTAGAGCTAATTCTAGGGCTGTACCACTATTATTACATAAAGTAGAGCTAGTTATAAAGATGTACCACTATTATTAAATAGAGTAGAGCTAGTTGTAGGGATGTACCACTATTATTACATAGAGTAGATCTCGTTATAGAGATGTACCACTATTATTACATAGAGTAGAGCTAATTCTAGGGCTGTACCACTATTATTACATAAAGTAGAGCTAGTTATAAAGATGTACCACTATTATTAAATAGAGTAGAGCTAGTTGTAGGGATGTACCACTATTATTACATAGAGTAGATCTCGTTATAGAGATGTACCACTATTATTACATAGAGTAGAGCTAATTCTAGGGCTGTACCACTATTATTACATAAAGTAGAGCTAGTTATAAAGATGTACCACTATTATTAAATAGAGTAGAGCTAGTTATAGGGATGTACCACTATTATTACATAGAGTAGAGCTAGTTATAAAGATGTACCACTATTATTACATAGAGTAGAGCTAGTTATAGGGATGTACCACTATTATTACAGAGTAGAGCTATGTACCACTATTATTAAATAGAGTAGAGCTAGTTATAGGGATTTACCACTATTATTACATAGAGTAGAGCTAGTTATAGAAATGTATTACTATTATTACAGAGTAGAGCTAGTTATAGGGATTCACCACTATTATTACATAGAGTAGGGCTAGTTATAGGGATGTACCACTATTATTACATAGAGTAGAGCTAGTTATAGAAATGTACCACTATTATTACATAGAGTAGAGCTAATTATAGAAATGTACCACTGTTATTACATAGAGTAGAGTTAGTTATAAAGATGTACCACTATTATTACATAGAGTAGGGCTAGTTATAGGAATGTACCTCTATTATTACATAGAGTAGAGCTAGTTATAGGGATGTACCACTATTATTACAGAGTAGAGCTATGTACCACTATGATTAAATAGAGTAGAGCTAGCTATAAGGATGTACCACTATTATTACATAGAGTAAAGCTAGTTATAGAAATGTACCACTATTATTACATAGAGTAGAGCTAGTTATAGGGATGTACCACTATTATTACATAGAGTAGAGCTAGTTATAGAGATGTACCACTATTATTACATAGAGTAGAGCTAATTTTAGGGCTGTACCCAAAATAGCTAACATCTGCTACTGGTATTCGCTGGTACCTATAATGATCCCGTGGCTCTCCTAAAGCAATCCAACAGTATCTGATCATGTAGAAAAGGTACAGGTCATGACTGGCTTGTTTTGCTTTTTCCCATTGATTTTTACTCACTGCTAACTATGTCTATATGATCACATTCCAGCAAATAGACAATGTGTGCAATATTTATTGTCCTGTTGTTTCTAAATAATGCACATATAACTGTAGTTGAATTAATAGGCTTGTGTATTAACTCTTCAATGGCCATAGTGTGTTGTTTTTTTTCCCGCTACAGACTTCTATGGCTCCAAATATGTCGAAAAGAAGCTGTACAGAGTTTGTACTCTTGAATTTTATTGGTGTTGGTTACTCCCACCACACCTGTTAAAAACTTTATACCAGACTATCCTTTATAATTGTATTAAGTCCCGGTTTCAATGAGGGTCCATTGTACTTGAATTTCTAGAGTGTTATCCTTTAGTGTGCAAGCACTTGAATGTTTCAATACTGTTCTGTTTTGTCAATCTGTCTCTCAATGGTGAATTGTGCAGCCTCCTAGCATTAACAGGATATATATCACCTTCATGATAATGATTGAGCTTATGCGTCCTTTGTTAGCTATAGATTGAGCTCTCCAAAATTTAGAGCGATAGCTAGAACCGTTGCCGACATACGCGACCAAACCATTCCACTCTGCAGGCTTTTTAAATACACATGTTTTAAGAATTAATGGGTTTTTTCCCGGCTTTCTGCGTTGTGCCCGGTTTTCCCATAGATGGTCACATTTAAGTTATCTGATCTAAATAGTTTTGCTCATGATATGAAATTTCAGATTTTCCTAAATTTTATGTTGACCTTGCTGGAACTTTCCTCCCGAACGAAATTTCCTAGATAGAACCCTGTTGTATTTAATTATTGTTTGTTAAAATAGATCAAAGTTAGGTAGTTCTAAATTAAACTAATTAAAGGGTTCAGTCCCCATGTGTTTGTAAATATCAGGGTTAGGGTTTATCAATCGTAATTGTTGATTGACTAATTCAGTACAATGTATTTTTTTATGGTTCACAGTCAAATCAGGTGATTTTTTTTCCTGCAGTACTTTTCAGAGACCTAACATCATAAACTTTATAGTACACTGAATGAAGGAGATATAGCTCATATATGTGACCGTCTACTGGAAAATCGGGCACAACGCGGCCTGCGTAATTGTCGGGAAAAGCTCGATTTAGTTGTAAACAATGTATTAAAATAGTCAGCGGAGTGCAACGGTTTGATCGTGTATACCGGCGACGGTTCTAGGTATCGATCTATAACTTGGAGAGCTCAATCATTAGCTGGCGAAGGGTGCGGTGCGTATGTCCTATAAAAAATTTTTTTTGAGGTCCACGTTGTGCCCAATTTCCCAGTAAACAGTCACATATCATTATGTACTTATGAGCTCACTGCTATTCTGTGGGTAGGGGTATCCCCTGCCAACGGCTCTGCTATAACATGTGGTGCATGTGAAGTTTGTAACCAAATTAAAACATAGGCAGTGTTACAGATCAAAATTTATTGGCAGAATATTATTACAATTTTTTAATCGCAAATGAGATATTGTTAGACCATAGAGATTGATTTTTATTGTGATATCTCTATATGTAGATGTGGTCATTAAACTATCGGTTATTACAATAATTGATGTTTGGTGTTATGTGTTAATTATAGGCTACGGGCAGCGCCTAAACAGTTTCAAGATATACTGCTGGTAGCTTGGGAACGAAAATACTTACTGTCAACCAAGGCGCGATATGCAGGTAACTTATGTAATGGGTGCTTTTTTGGATTTGATTGATTACATTTTGTTATAAACTATAGATGGCCAGTCTATTCACGGTTGGCAAAGAAAATCGCATCAACCACAAGTACCCTGAAACGAGCTATTTCACGATTTAACAACATGCGATCAGATGCATTGGAGGGAAGTGCATATTCTTTGCCTCGTTGCCTTCAGTTCGATGTTGTGAAGAACTTAGAGGAATTATCTTCTTTGGAAGCTTCATCCCTGGTATCCAAACCACCATCCAATATACCCATATCTTTGTGGGTAAAAGTGGTCAGGGAAATGAACTTGATTGAGAGAGCATCTGAAGAGGAAGAAATGATTATGAAGGAGTTTAAAGCTGTTGAGAGAACCATGAAAGATGAACACTCAATGATACAGCAGCATCTTCTATGGCACAATCATTAATATGCTCTGCATTTTTTCGAAACGGCTGCATTCATTTTTTGAAGAGGAAACTTCTTCAATGTGAAGCTTCACTCCTCAACTTTGCAAAGACGGTCAGCAAATACCATACAGTCGATTTGCCACTTTTTCATCTAATCATTGCTCACAATCAATCATTTGATCTACCACAGTTACATCCAGTGTCCAATACAGTTGACATTATTGTGTCCGACTTGGACAATTCAGATTCAGACTCAGATGAAGACATAGTTTAAATCATTTCCCTTTTGTCCATATTATAAGCAATATTTTTAAATGCATTTTATTATGTACTCTTTTTTCGTTACTGTGGTTTTTCATAGTACCAGTTATGAGCAAAAAATATATATAATAATATGCAAGGTGGTAGCAAGCTGGCATTTATTACAAGTGTGGCTACTTGATCCTTTTGGTCAAGTATGCATGTCAAACATGAAGTAGCTATTGGTATGCATATTTCCAATGGTGTCACATCGAGTGGTTGAGTAATTGAACTAGGATATCCTCATGACAGAAATGAAGAACGGCTTACATATACATACATAGTCACCACTTCTGCACAACATAGCAGACATAACCATTAGTTACATTTGCACACATTTGGAAACTGTCATATAGTGAGATGATAAATACCGACTCACACAGTCCATATATTGCATGGACCCCTTGTCGTGGCATATATTTTCAGAACAACCAACTTCTGCATAGCTATTCATTAAAGAAGTTTTTTTCTATGATCTTGCCATAATCTACCACAGAAAACCAGCAATGTTTTGAGAATTAGTAACTACTGACCATTTACAGCTGAAAAAATTATACTATCAAGGAACATGGCATCAGGATGGATGAAGGGTCAGAATAGGCATGATTGGTTTGAATTTAGCTACGAGTCCTTCATACTCCAGTAGTCATTGCTGCCAGAGTTTCAAGTTAAAGGATTCTTCTCAACGCTGCAAATGTCACATACTTTAACACCTCTCCAGCAGTGGTAGTTATTACTAATGGAACCCCTTGCTGTATACCAAGTTATGGAAGAGCATGCATGCTTCATGTGGATGCTGAACACTTGCTTCCATGACTTAGACTTGAGGTGTCTGAAGAACAATGGTGTAATGATAACTAGTCATGTATGCAACACACAGGAAGCTGCTGGTCAGGAATATCATGTATAGGTCCCAACAATCCAGCTTTCCCTCTTCCCTATCCCAGTTAAACATTTAAGGAAGAAATCAAAATCATTAACTTTTTCACCCATTGTTAAAAAATAAATAAACAAACAAAATAAATTAACAAATAAATAAATAAATAATAATTCAAAAAACAACAACAAACAACTACTGTCTTTTTGACACAGTTGGCACGCTGAAGCAAATCATTTGCTTTGGCCATTCAACAAAAATGCCTTTGGTCAGTTCTTCATTATACCGGTCTTCAAACCACAACGGAGCACCAGACTGAACCACCTCGCCCACAGAAACAATCTGGCAGTCTTCGCTACAGGGATGCCCATTAATGGTGTTGCGATGAGGGAAAACAGTTCCTTTTGCCACGATGCTACCATCTTTTCCCTTCAGAAGAACCAGACTCTCATTGTTGGCATTTGATGAAGACGTACTAGAATCAGGAGCTGACAAAGTTGATTGGTTGTCTGGAGATATGGAGGAACTGGAGGAGGTGGATACAGGTGGATGTTGTTTACTGGCAAGCTCATCTAATATAAATAAACACATGCAGCTGCAGCATCAACAACAACATCCTCCATACAAAAAGTAATGCATACAGTATAGCGACGTACCATATTGAAAATAGGCATTAAAAGAAGACACTATTGCCGGATGAGTTTGGAGGAAGTTCTTTCCCTTAGGAGTCCCTACTGTGATGACTTGTCCATCCACAAACAGCATAGTGGCAACTTCACAGCCTACTGACTGCAGCATGTTAGCCTTAATTATCATTAAAAAAAAATCATATCACTGCTATACAAGATAATAACAAGATAACAGCCCTTACAGCCACCCTTTTCTTATCAGTTAGGGAGAGTTCTGCATCACTGTCTTCATTGTCAGACCCCATTGATGAGCGATACTTGGCTTTGTCTTCCTCTGACAAACTTCGCCAATGCTCTGCCATTAGTTTGGATTTGTCAGCCAAACTCTTTCCTTTGAGATCTAAAATTTGCATGCAGAAAAAAAAAAGCAAATTTTATATAATAACATGTACCGGTACAAGCAAAACAGTGTGTGGTCTCAAGTACCAATTTTATCATAATTATTAATCATTATTAGTTTCCAATCACAACAATAACCACGGTTGACAATGTTATTACTATTCATACACACAATTGACAATAAATACGCTATACGCAGGTGGTTGACTTTGTACATCAACAATTCAAGGACTTCACTAGGAATTAATGAAAGCACTCCAAACACAACACACACATACACACAATACAACAACAACAACTACAAACAAACAAACAAACAAAAAAAACAATAACACAATAATGACTGGTTTTGGGATGAAAATAATGTTAATACTCACAAAGTTCTAACCCTTCATAAAAAAATCGTACAAACAACCGGGTTGAAGGTAAAGCAAAGAAATGATATGTTAAATATCTCAGTCGTCGCTGATTTGAACCTAGGTCTCCAGCTTAAGCAGCAATAAATAATCAATAAATGCATAAATAATCGCAACAGGCGAACCCAAACTCCAAGCTATGTGATTACTTATTATGTTATGACACAAATTTTTAGTTCACATTGTATAACTATTATTTAACAGTAGAGTCACAACCATGCAATTTCAAGTGAACTCGTACAATTTCAGAAATAAAATTGCATGATCACTGCTTGCATTGAACGCGGAAAGTCATACGAATAGTATTTAAATGGTATAACACAGAAGTGAAGTATTTTTTGACACAATACCAGTTAGATACATAAATGATCAGGTGATACTGATCAAGTTAAATGACAGTCCTTTTCAGCAAGAAATGAAAATCTATTTTCTTGTACTGGTACGAACATTCTCGTCTCGTGAACTCCGCTCTGTCACCACTATTCTCGTCTGAAGGCGGCAGAAACAGAATGTCGTTTACTAAGGTAAATACACTTGTAGTCGGTATTGCTGAGTGAGCCTTGCTGTAATGATTGTTAATGCCAAACATAATTTATTAATCTTCCTCCATTATTTAGTCTTTTTACACTTTCAGAAATGGTAATTATGGTATAAAATAGTTCAACCATGGCAACTCTTGGAATTATCGCTATATAACCCTCTACCTCGGGGATCGGGACAGTTATCAGCGATAATTCCTCAAACCCTTGGTTTAACTATTAGTAATTAAATACTTTTTTGTTTCTGATTTGTATAGTATGTGATTCAAACTCCATTATGTCCGATACTGGTGAAAACCGAATTCATGAATTTGTTACAAAATTTCCCACGAGCATGTCAAAGGTGTGGGGGGAAAGCCCCATCTTTAGGTGCACCACTAGACGGACTAAACAATCACAAGAGAAGTTCTCCACCAGAGTAAACGGTTTAAATTTGAATTTAGTCGTGGACAGCCAATTGAATTGACAGCGTTACTGGACAACACTCATGTCGCAACACAAAAATATTCAACTCTTGTGTTTTTTTTTATTTTAATTTTATTTTTATAAAAAGGAAGACTGTGGCTTGTTACATACTGTACCTCTCTCATAGTAGCATGACCACACAGATGGGTGGATTGAGAACTCTGCCCATCGGCCAATCATGTTCATAACTAAAGAAGTTGTAATTACATGTAATATTTCTGAATGCTCCTTGTCTGAATTCGAGCAAGATACTTCGGGCCTAGATCAAGGCAAAATTCCATATATGTTTATATATATATATATAGCTGAAGGGTTTGGTGCGTCACCTCTCTTTATGTAAATGGGGCCTAGTTTCGTTAACGATCAGTACCATTTTTTTTACAAAGTTTCTTAAAATTCTTTTTAGCTGTTGCTTTCATTTCACGGCACGCAGGAATATTTCTAAGCCTCTATATAGGCTCACTAGAGAATATAAATAAAGTTTTAGTTTGTATCGGTTTCATGCTACTAGGGTGTGCTCAAAGCACATTGTGTGGCGAGCGAGCTATCCCAGCTACACAAAAACGAAAAACGTCCTGTACCACCATAAATTTGTGGCAATAAAAGGTAAAGTATCGTCAATTTAGCTACGGTGTTTTATTTTGTATAGCTGGGCTAGCTCGCTTGCCACACTGTATGCTTTGAGCGCACCCCTTGTTTACTAGTTAATGCAATAAAACCTCTCACTATTATTACCAAACTTGAGATATTTCACCCTTACACCTACAACAAAACAATAGACCTTGACTCACCTCCAAGATTCTGTGCATTGGAACTCCTTAGCAAATGCATTATAACCGGATGGTTCTCTTAACTTTTTTCTTCTGTTGAGAACCTTGGTGGTAGCTTGTGAGGCCTTTGTGGTCACTGGTGGTGAACTTGCCTTAGACCGCTTCTTGCAATTGTTTATCCAGTTCTAAATCTGGCAATACAATGAGCAAATTTATGGTTTATCACAATTATTATTATGCAGCAAAATTAATAAAGCAGCAACATAAAAATTGTGAAAGTGGACAAGTCGAATAATTAGGTGATGAAACCCTGATAGCGTCATGTTAATTTCGCCAACACCATGACTAAATGGACATTATTTAATTGAAAAATATTTCTAAAGTTTCGTTTGCTAGTTGCTATATCGCCGCTCCGCCGATCATTTCCTGTCAATATTTCTCCCCGCCAAATTAAACAGCTGCCAATATAACCCGCTATACGGTAACACTTGGCTCCAACTTGCGTAATAAAGCTCTTGAAATATATCCCAAATTTCACTCGCTCACAGTGCAGTGTGGTGAGCAAGCTAGCTATGCAAAAAATGATCAAATGTAATTTTTATACCATAAACAATGTTAATGATGTGAAAGTAAACATTTGAAGACGAAATAATATCAACCTGTTAATTTGAACACCTAAAAATCAACAAATAATATTGTATCGGCTCATTACTAAGTTGATAATGTGGTAAGTACATTAATTAGTAACTATCATTGTGGTGTATACAGATATTTTCATATGCACATCAAACACAATAAGGGCTGCATTACCCAAATATCTGTACTAGTCGCACTGTTCTAGTAATCATTCATGAGTGTATTCTGTCAATGCATAGAGCCTTTAGTTCCTCTTATACACTCGCTCCTTTCATCAATATAATTTCATTATGAATTAATTAGATGCAATTACAATAACAGTGTAGCATTGTTTTTCAAAGAGAAAATGTGGTGTTTTTGAGGTGAGGAAGAGATTGAGATGCTAATTGTGAGATATAAAATCAATGTTCATGAACAAAACATGCTTGCAGATGTCACACTTCCAATTAGCTCTGTCGACAGAATCACAAGAAACAATATTGGCACAGTCAAAATGGAACAACTTCTTGCAGCTTCTACATTGAATCATTGGCCGCAACGAATCTTCTACCATCCTACATGTGCAATTAATTGCATCTCTGGATGACCACTTAACTATTTTGCCAAAGCCCACTCTTTTCGTCTTGGATGGGAAAGAAGTTAAAATTCCCTTCTCCAAACACTCCAACAAGTGAGATCTCAAAACTGTGACATCAAATGTACGTGGTGTGGATTGGAGATTGGATGTACATGTCGTGGATTGGAGACTTGATGTACGTGGCATGGATTGGAGACTGGATGTACGTGGCGTGGATTGGAGACTGGATGTACGTGGCGTGGATTAGAGACTGGATGTATGTGGCGTGGATTGGAGACCGGATGTACGTGGCGTGGGTTGGAGACTGGATGTACGTGGTGTGGATTAGAGACTGGATGTACGTGGCGTGGATTGGAGACTGGATGTACGTGGCGTGGATTGGAGACTGGATGTACGTGGCGTGGATTGGAGACTGGATGTACGTGGCGTGGATTGGAGACTGGATGTACGTGGCGTGGATTGGAGACTGGATGTACGTGGCGTGGATTGGAGACTGGATGTACGTGGTGTGGATTGGAGACTGGATGTGTGTGGCGTGGATTGGAGACTGGATGTGTGTGGCGTGAATTGGAGACTGGATGTACGTGGCATGGATTGGAGACTGGATGAGTGTGCAGATGTTGTAGAATTAAATGTTGTTGAAAATGATGATGCGGAGGAAATTGTTACAGTTGAGACAGGACTACTATGTGTTGAATGTGCTTGGTTATCTACTGTATACACACAACAATTAAAATGCAATTATATACAAAAGTCCAGCAAAACAATTTACTGCAAATATAAAAATGTCTACCAAATATTAAAAAAATGGTCTGGAAGTACATAGAAATTTAATCAATGAGTCTTTAGTGGCAGTGTGTGGCAATCTAGTAGCGACAAATTTGTTTCCTCATGACAGTACATTAATATCAACGGTTACTTTGGTCGAGCAAATCTAAGTACTCCAGAGTTGCAACAACCAAAGCCTCTCTATATTTCATGCCAACAATCACGTGTTCTACATTCACTCTTCATCCAGTGATAACCCACAAAACTTACATTTAATGAAATGATAAGAATACTCTACTCAGTGTTTATAATATCTTGTATATTACATGTGTATTATTATGTACAATTTAGGTGTAGTAGGAATTTTTTTTTTAAATTTATGACAATTAACAGACAATTTTTCATTTACCGTGATATTAGAGGAAGTTGTTGAGAGAGATGAAGTACATGGTAGCCAGAGAGATCCTCCAAACACATTCTCTATGATAGCAAAATAATGTTTATTACTAACAATAATATCCACTTTATTCTGGCTACTAAAGTAAGTTAAATTAAAGAAATAACATGTAGCAGGCAGAGTCACCAAACCATTCCTCATACTCTGCCACTCACTCTAATCACCTCATGTAAACCTCATTTAATACTGTATCCCTTTACCTTTTAGACTATCCATAGGCCACATACCAGCCTTCTCAAGAAAGTCTGTCAACTAGCGGGCATAGCAAAGTTAGCAAGTGAGTCACAGGGTAACACAATAGAGATTCCTCTTTTTTTGCATATGTGCGACCCATTTTTTTTTTCACCCATGTGACTAGTTGGTAAGGTTTTCGTTTAAACAAACAAATGGACTACAGTAATAAACCTGTAGACCATTCTGTAATGACCTTCCAGCTTTAACCCTTTCGACGCCGTAACCGCATATATGCTGGCGAGAACAGGTCCGCATTCTCCAAATAAAAATAAAAAATCTATTTTAGATTAAGCCATCATTTCTTTTTTATACGTAAAGTAGGCGTTGTACTTTCCTTAAAAACAATATTGAACCGGTACGGGTAGGTTAAGTATTTTTTTTATGTCTGAAAACGGAGATTGAGACATTTTTTGACCGAGAATTATCAGAACGCGTAGCACCCAATTTTGTTGTTGCCTACGGACATCAAACACTCAGAATAGAAAGTATGAAGCCTATAGAGAGTCCCTCAGCATTTTTGAAGAATTATGGATACAGTTTTTCCTACCGGACACCGAGAGCAATCGATTAAGCTCCTTCCTCGAAGACTCCTCGAAACCTGCTGTAAGATGGGCTGGTTCCAGTTCTTTTTCAGGCTTTTAGAAGCTTATTTTGTTTGTTACTCGGTACAAGGCTATAGCTACCTACTTTATAATATATGCCTGGCTGTTTGTTTGTGGACTTTTGCGGTTACTTTGCAGTAGAAATTCAAAAATCAAATTGAATTCTAAAAGACGCCCAAAGTGCTGAAGAAAGTTGGCGTTGACAGGGTTAAAAATCAGGCAAGGCCCTGGGCAGACCTAAAACACCCGGACTTTTGTTTATTTGTCAACTGCCAAAAAAATATAGCCGACTCTGAAAGACCACACATACTACCTACCTGTAACTTACCAACAAGTACCAATGATCGCATGACATCAACCACTTGAGGTTCTGTACATTTTGTACATGTAGTGGTATATGCTGTCTGTATGTCATCCGCAAGGAAACCATAGGCAAATGCTCTGTATCCAATATTCTGCAGCTCTTTCATCTACATACACACAAAAGAAAAAGCACCACTCATTAACAACTAATTTTGTCATATAAGCAAGTAGGTTTGGTAATTGCTGGTGATAACACAATTAATGTGAACAGTTTGTACCGCCAGTGCTTACTATCAGAAGTAGATACAAATAGAAATGGTCAACCTATTTCATTCCGCCAGTTATTAAATTTACAATTGCATTTAAATACACAGAAAAGTATTGAATAACTTCTTCTGTATCATTCTAAAAAAGATATCAATAATTTTGTTTAATTTCTGCAGGGACCATGGAAGCAAGATCACTTCAAAGAGCCTAATTGAAATCAAATGCTTGAACTTCAAAGCACTTAATCATAAATTTCAGAGAACACAGTCCAAAATTATTGATATCTTATATTGTGCTAGTTCTTAGTATGTAGTATTATTCAATACACCCTGCTTTACACTTGATCATTGACACACCTACTTCCAGCCACTACAATATCAGCTCTGGCCTTTGCTTGTTATTATGAACTATGGACTGTGTTCTCTGAAATTTATGATTTAGGAAAATATGAGAGCACAAAAATTAGGAAAAACAATAGATAAAAGCAATTTCAATACTACTAAATGTCATTTGATGCAATACCTTTAAACATAAAACAGAAGAGGAAAGACAAAGGGAAAAAAAAAGAAAGAAAAAAAAAGAACATGAACAAAAAACAAACAAACAAACAATTTATTAATCAGAAGCAAGCTGATCTTCTGTCAAAGTGAAAATATTTTTATGAAAAATATCACACATTTAATTTTCTTTATATACTTGAAGTGATGACAAAGTGCACTACACACACAACAAATAAACAGTAACAGCAACAAACAAAAAACAAACAAAAAAATAAAAGTGTTAAATAGAGCAAGTCGCCTGTAACTCTTATCAACCATTCCGGTTCTATTATCAACCGGCACAGTTTTCGGACATCATGGAAAATTAAATGTATCAACTGGCATAGTGTACAGACATTCACAAAAACACTCAAATAGTAATACTGAGTAATGTAATACTTGCTTCTTCTTTTTTTTTTTTTGCTAGGAAGGAGTGGCTACACTGTGCTTGTGACTTGTGGGTACTAAACACTGCTAGGAAGTTTTTTGGATGATCAAGGTCAAGAGCATATTATTATTAGCCCACATGATTACAATGATTTTTTTTTATATTATTATAAATTATTATAATAATGTGATAATACCACAAAATAGCAAATATGGTTATGATTAGTTCTGAATCGATACCAATTCCTAAACAAAACTTGGTTAGTGGTTGATAATAAAGTAATGCAATTTGAAAGTAAAATCATAACAGGTAATGAGACTAATGTGGGCTAGTCACTTCTAACCAGCATAGCGATGATAAAGTCAAGAATCTGTCTCTGCGAGCTACACACTTATAATTGGTAACCACATAAGGACTTTCTTTAAATTTTGATAAAATTTCACCTGTTCTCAAACGTTATCATGTTGCTCCAAATTTTGACTTATCTATAATAGCTTTTCTTCCCATTTATCCTACCAATGATTTCCTTATTTTAGGCTAGTTTAATGCAATTGCTAAAACCAGGTCACATGATTAATGTGTGTTATTAAAACACATATTCAATCTGGTTTACATTAATTATTTAGAGATATTCCTGTTGCTACCAAAAGTATATCACGAAACTGAATATCACTGAAGGCTTGCAACTTGCATGTTCTTTCCATTAAACAAAAGTTTAATGGAAAGAACAAATATATCAAGTGAATTAACCAAAAATACGCATCACTACCACATATTTCAAGTTCCAGAATGAATTTTATGAACAATTGGAAAGAAAGGTAATGGGTTCTCCGTTATCTCCAATTTTGGAGAATTTGTACATGGAAGATTTTGAAGAAAAAGCATTGAAGACTTCTGTACAAAAGCCAAAAGTCTGGATTAGGTATGTGGATGATACCTTTGTCATCTGGCTACATAGCATTGACAGCATAGAGAACTTCCACCAACGTCTCAACCAGATCCATCCATCCATACAATTCACTATGGAAAGATAGAACAACAACAAATTGGTTTTTTTTTTGTTTTAGTTCAAAAAGATAAAGAAGAATATAGGACCACCCCATATACAGAAAACCAACTCACACTGACAGATACTTGAAGTATAGATCTCATCATCACCACCTCAGGATCCTAATTAGTACCATCAAATGTTTAAAACACAGAGCCGAATCAGTGTCAGAGTACATGGTCAGGCTGATTAGGCTATGGCCTCACCACTTTTTTGGGATGACTTTACATATCCATAGAGAAAGAACTGACAATTTTTTCTTGGATACATGTTTAAACACTTACATTGCAAACAATGATACATAAGAAGATTATTTGTCATTATGGTTACTTGCAACATTTATTTGCATATCTCTGATGTGTACTGGCCACACACATGACCACACCTCTTCCTGGCCTGACCACTAAAATAAAGCTTCCTCCGGCCCTGTGAACCCATATGCCATCAATCAAGACTTACTGAATAAATAAATGAATAATTTAGTTTCAGATTTCCAAAGAAAGTAGTTAAAAATGTCGTATTTTACAAAAGGAAAAAAAGGAAGAAAATAAGAAAATAACAACACTTTTATTATTTCAATAATTATTGGCGAGCGAGACACTATCAGGGATAACTCAATTGAAAATCGGCGATATTTGTTTTTATATATATATATGGCGACATATGTATGTCATTTTGTACTTTGACCCTTGCATATTTTTGTGTTAGCTCAGTGTTCGACCCCGTTCCAAACTTCACTAAACAGAATCCTCCCGTTTCACGATCATTACCCGTTTCGTCCCAGAAATTGAATTGTTTACCGCTTTGAGTTCTTTTGCGGTGCAATTAAAACTAAAAAACTAGCATTTCTATTTGAGTTAGTGGCGGCAGTAAGTTAATGCTCTATTGATTTTATTTACTACACGCACAGCAAAGTGCATACTGAGAGGGCTGCAATATGGGAATATAGAACACTTGAGTACTATCCTCCCCTCCAATTATGATAAGATCATTTCAATTACTTATCCTATTCACTAGCATGTACCCTGCCACACAAGCGGACATACAACCTTTTGCCCATTAGGACCATCACTATTCAGTGTACTGCTGTTGTATTTGGGCACATTGGGGGAAAAATACAACAACAGTACACTTTATCATGTACCACGCAAATGTATGGGAGAAAATTGCCGTTCAATTGAAATGCCACTGAGGGATTTGAAATAGTGAAGCTATTTAATTTAGTACAAAAAATTACACCACTAAACCTGTATGCATCAATATTGAATGTGTGGTTACTATTCAACATACAGTAAATAATAAATTAATTTATGACTAAATTAATCAAACAATTGAATCAATAATTAAATAAATAACTTCGTGCAACCTCCATCCAGTGTAGAAAGTTAAAAAATATTCTATGATCTCACCTTTACTTGAGATAAACTAAGGCCAGTGTGCTAGCAATAGCTAGCTCAATGTTGTCTCTGTTCCCCACCCAGTCATTCCTTGGAAATTTTTGGCCAATATTAGTCTTTCCTTCATCCTCATTGTAACCAAAGGATTAATCCCCTAGCTCCTTCAAAGAATCGAAATTCACAGTTTCTTCCTCACCTGACGGCCATAGCATGTGGTGCGGCGCTGACTTTTACTTTCTTTCGCGCGCGTTAGAACTGCTGCTCGGGAGTTAGCGCGCTCCGACCACTGATGAAAGGAATCCCTCACCACAGTGAACCTAAACGTATTATAACAAAGAGAATTAAAAAGAGATGTAGTATGATAAGAAGGGTGGGTGAAGGACAAACCCCTACATACAAAAGACATTATAAGTGCACGGATGTTTTCTAGTGAACACTTAGTGGTTAATAAGATTCCGGTGGGGGTTATGAATATTTCAATTAGCTCTGTGGCAGTGAACCAATCTAAAACCCATTCCAAACAAACCTATAAAAATACACTGGAACTAAATGAAATAAATAAAAGTGGTTTCATTCCAGTACCAGACAGGTCTGTATGACCTTTTGCTTATCACTGCACATTAATAAAAAGGGACTGTCCTTAGTGCTCAGGGGATTCCTCGTGTTTAATGTAGACATTGTACCGCTACAAATACAATGGCACTTTTTTTTTTTCCTAAAAATTTTATATTTAATTAATGACAGATGTGGGTGAGCAAGAATGGAGTTTCATTTGCAACAGCTTCCCAAACACTGCAAAATATGTGGAAAGTGAAGAAGTTCTGTGTTTCAGTGCACTGACTTTAGGGATAATCTGTTGACAACCTTTGGGATTGATGTGAGTTTGGATGATACCCATGTCTGTCCCCTTAAAGTTCTGCAAGCCTTGCTATGCTGTTATGAGCCGAGCAGTGAAGGCTGGAAAGGAGGGAGCACCTTACACTCACACAATGATCTGGACTACACATACAGAAAATTGCGAAGTAAATAAAAAATAACAATAAAGAACAAATTAATAATAAATAATAATGATAATAATTTAATTTATAATTACATTTTTAGATTTGTGCACACTTTGAGGCTGTTGTTAGGGGTGGAGGTCAGAATCGCAAAGAAACCAAAAACAGAGGTAGACCATCTGGAGAGACACCCAAGGCCTTGCTAGAGCATTTGCGGAGTATAGCACCCCCATCACATCTTCCAGATGAAGACCCTACACCACAGTACCACACATCAACTTCTGTTGTCATGGAAAATTTTTGTTGCCCCATTTGCTACAGTGCTTCCAAAGATGCATGTATTGGAGGATCACACTGTTCCTTGGTTGAAGCGATGGCATCTGGGAGCTGGATTGATGGGGGAGCAGGGAGCTGAGTCAATACATGCTCATATGATGCGGCTAGAACGCACTTACCAGGGTGTGGTAAATGAAGTTGATAGACTCAAATATATTATCAAAGAGCACATGCTAGAATCAGCTCCATCTTTAACTTACCTTCGACCTCCCATAAAAAAGAGAAAGCTAGAAGATGAAGAAGACAACACAGGCACCATATCCCACAAAAAGAAGAGTGAAGATGAAGGCAACACAATCACCACTACATAACTATATGTTATTGCACCGTTTTAATTCTTGCACACTTCTTTTGGTCAACCAGTAATATGCTTAAAAAAATAGTGCCGTTGTCGGAGGGTGGAGTGTCTCCCCGGGTGGAATGTCCGCTCGGACACTGCGCCCTAGGGTAGTTTGTCCCCCAGCCGGTTAGAATGTCCTACTTCCCTTTACCAGATCCACACGTGTCCTAACTCAACATGGCCACGAACAGCGAGGAATATGAAGCCATATACCAGTTTTTGCGGTGTGGACAATACCCTGGGGGCTGCAGCAAGAATGAAAAAAGAGTTCTTCGGCGCAAAGCTAAAGATAATTATAAAACTGAAAAAGAATCTTTATTTTACCGGCCTCGAGGAGGCCTGGACTGGAAGAAAGTTCCACGTTTTGCTAAAGACAGAACCAGAATTCTTGAAATTTGTCATTCCCTACCAGAAGGTAGTTAATAGACTTTAAAGCTTATGCTGAATGCTATATACATGAATTTGTCATTAGAGATTAGCTAAAACTCCTTTCTAAATATTTGTAGGGTGTCTCAACTTGGCAATTGTTGTGCATTGTCATTGCTTCTAGTTGGGTAAACTTTGGATTTAATTGCCTAAGGTTACAACTGATTAATGTAATAATATTGGAATAAAATTACATAGCAGCTTAGTTTTCATTTTTATCCACTCCTATTCAGCTAATGACTTCTACCTATAATGGTTATGCTTAGTAAAAAAAAAAATTATTGGCCTTATTTTCAGGTTGGAATAGTAATATGGAATTAAATACTATTTTACAGGCCCATTCAAAACAAAATCATCAAATTTTGCAGTAGCAGTTTTAGACCATCCAAATTCACTTGCACTCCCTGCACCCCCCCCCCCCCCCCCCCCCCCCCCCCCCCCCCCTTACAATTTGGTTCTGCTTCATCTTAGAGAGGGGACATTTGGCCCTGATGGGGGACATTACACACTAGGGTACAGTGTCTGGGGGGACACCACACCCTAGAGTGAAATGTCTGGGGGACAGTCTACCCTAGGTTACAGTGTCCAGGGGGACATTTTGCGAAGGGGACAATACGCCCTTTGACACCAGCTCCGACTATTCCACCAACCTTCTATCAGACTCGGCTGCATGTAGACTCCGTCACCATCACTTCAGTTCTTTCCGTCGGGATTGCTACCGCTATATTCTTCAGCCCTATCGCCTACAAAGTCTGAATTTTGTGCAGAACTACCCCGCTCCCACTGAGCAACCAACTCCAAGCGACATTTGGGAATACGCCGTAACTTCTGCTCCGGGGACTAACCATCTCACGGCTCATTATTGTGTTTTGGTTTTATAAATGGGCTCTTTTTAGAGCTGCCACAAGTCAATATTGATTATTATCTTACCAATAAACCAATAAATTGCGCGTTCGCGTAGTCTCAAGTAGCCACCTTTACTTTCCTCCCTCCTTAAAAAATTTATAAAATATAAAAAAAAAAAATTAAAAAAAAAAAAAAAAAGTGATAGCGGCAGCGGGCAGGGGTTGATTGGAGGTGGCAGGTGATGTGGAGTATGATGTCTGGGGGTGGGGGTCTGCAGGGCCTCCCGCTTGGGAAGGGCTTGGCCGGGGAATTCCCCCAGTCTCACCACTTAGCACCTGTGGGTGGTGATGACGGGAAACCCCCACCCTGCCTCTGCCAAACCTACACAGCCTGAAGGCTGTGGAATGTGAAGTCAGAAGAAACGGAACAGGTAAGGAGGGGAATAATGGGGCTGGTAGCATACAGTCTGCAAGCATTAAATGAGGTTTAATCGCAAGATTAGACCCAGTTAATGACGTAGAATGTGACGGAGTGGTTGGGGGTGGGGCCCCAACCAGAGGGAGTACGCATGCGGGATATAAGGGTAGCAGGCCTCGTGGCAGTCAACAATCTTTGAGCCGGAGCAACACCAAGGTTGGACGAAGTGTCCCACCTACCCACGCCAAAAAATAAGAATTAAAAAAATTAAATTAAATTAAAAAATTCCGTTGGACGAGTTCCAACGTGATCGGCAGGGAGGAGGGGCTCGGCCAGGGAATTCCCCCTGGCCTGGGCTACCCCCAGTCACACCACTTAGTACCTGTGGGTGACGATGACGGGTAAACCCCCCACCCTGCCTCTGCCAAACCTACACTGCCTGAAGGCTGTGGAATGTGAAGTCAGAAGAAACGGAACTAAGGTAAGGAGGGGAATAATAGGGCTGGTAGCATACAGTCTGCAAGCATTAATTGCGATTGAATGAATCGAAGATTCCTGGAAACCTTGGATGGGAAATATCGGGTGAAACTGGAATCTTTCCTGGCCCATGCGCGTAGACGGGTCGTCAACCCCCGGAAAGTGCCTATTAAAGCCGCACCTCTCTCCGACCTAGTCCTTTCCACCAACGCAGTGAGCTCCATTTGGGAAGCGAGCCTTACAGAGCTTGGGCCTTGAGCTGTTGTAGCTGTGATCGGCTTCCGACATCGCTGGTAGACATCTGAATGAGATAAATTTCCCCTGATATCTTCGTACCTGGTTAAAAAAAACATGCTAAGAAAGCCAGTCAAGCGGCAGTCAAACAATGAAGAAGTGTGCAAAGTATAGATCCAATTAGCAAGCCTCAAACTAACTATAGTAGCGTAAGCCATCAATAATCGACCACCCTATTTGCTAACCTTCTCTGGAATTTTCCCTTGCAGGTACGGCATCACCCTGTGTGTCTGTGCAGTCCTTATGCAAACCAGGAATGGACTGAGGCATTAGCGCTCCGTTCCACCTCAGCAAAAACTTATGGCAGAGATTAGAACGCTCAGGCCAGAATATTTCATGTCGACCACCACCACATTATTTCAACTTTGCCATAGTACCTTGTAGCTATATACATTTTCGACCACACGTTAACTACAATTATAATAATGTTGACCATTACCGCATTCTCGACCACCCCTTGAAAACTATTGTATTATTGTCGACCATCAAACTGTGCATGAAATACATCTTCAATAGAGAGAGTTGAGCACTGTACAACAACTGTAATGATGACAAAATAAAATTATTGAAGTACATCAGTAATGATGACAAAAAAATTATTGAAAAACGGTTATGCATATTGCACAAACAAATCCAGTTGCATGAATTTCAAGGCAGTTTACATGACTCCATACTGCACACGCACTGTCACCACACTGAATCCAATCAGCTGTGACTTGACCAGACTCATCAATATCATCAAAGTATGTTCCGCTACACACAGCACACACATCATCACCAATCCGATGAGAGTTTGCAGTTTTCATTACCTTGCATGTTGGGTACTGCTTCAGAGTACTTGAGCTGGACGTACCAGATGATGTTGGCCTCCATTGCTTAACATTGTTCTCCTTATTCTCGGACCACTTATCCTTCCTTTCTTCGCTTCACTTTTCCCGAAGTATCTTCTTTGACTCGCGTTCCTGCTCTTTTCTGATTTTCTCTTGCTCCTTCTGCATCCTTTTTTCTTCTCGCTCTTTCTTCTTGCGCAATTCCTCCTTTTCTCTTTCAATTTTCTTTTCTTCTCGCTCCTTCTTCCTTTTTTCTTTCATTTCCTGTTCTTCTTTTTTCTGTTGCTCTTTCTTTTTCAGCATTTCCAAGATTCTGCACTAGTGAGCACATGAGCACATGACTTAACAGCATTCACCTTCTTTCTGCTTGGAGTGGTATTAGGGACAGTGAGAATCTCTGACAAAGGCGATTGTGGTGTAGGTGAACCCGATGATGGAGTGTTCTTCTGAGTTCGGTCATTTGTGCTATTGTCCTGTTGAACAGTTGGACTTATATCAGTCTCCATTGATAGAGATTCAGTGAGAGGAGTAGAAATAGCAGGGATAGATGCGAGAGATTTATCTAACAGCAAAAAAAAAATAGTTTCTTGAAAATATTGAAATAATACATTAAATATTATTAAAAAACAAAAACAAAACAAACATAGACACACTCATTGTGATCTGTGTGCATGTACGCCATAAAAAAGCCCCATAATAGTTCGATATCATTGTCAAATGACCACAGGCTTTAAGAAGACAAAAATTAATTCATGGCATGTGTTTCATAGTTCAAATTAGCCGATAGTAGCCGAATGCATGCATTTTGTGACTTCATCGAGGGGGGAGGGGGATTGGGGAGCACAGCCCCTTAAGCATAACAGGAATATTGGGGGCGTAGCCCCCCATTATTGGGTGTACTACTCATGTGACTATACACACAACGGGCTAGGTCGGCACTTCGGAGAAAATTTCAAATTTATAAAATTAGAATTTCGGCACGAACATCCCATGGGATCCTTGTATGGTCTCACCAATGTCCCATCATAGTCCCATGGGACAATTGACGGTGTTACTGGACATCACTAAAAAAAAAGGGGGGGGGGGGGATGGGGAAGCTACTACGGTTGGTATGGTTGGGTTGAAGGAAAGGACTAGTTATTTTGACCCAGACAGTATTGGCATAATATAACTTACCGTATCTCCTCGATTACTCCGCGCCCTCGATTAGATCGCACCCTCAAATAGACCACGCATCATTTGTCTTACTGAAAGTAATAGTACGCGCCCTCGAATAGACCGCGCAATTGACTAAATCATTGACATCCATTACCAAATTAAATAAATTGACGATATTTACCCGATCGCATACTAAAAATTGAAATACCATTATTGCATTGTAATTTGTACTGTAGTAACCAGTGTGTGCATTTTAGTTTTGGATGGACGAGGTACATACTTCAGATCCAGGCAGCAGTTCATCTACCAGGTTAAAGAAAAAATCCTATGATCCTAGTCTGTGGCATATCTCCCAACACAGATGGCTCTCAGGATGGACAGATTCACTCCCTCAAACCTGGTCAAGTTGCGCACTCTGCTGCCGACACTATAGAGAAGGAAACCGCCCGTCTCAATCTTGCTACCGATGTTGAAGCAGACAACCCCTTTGCCGACCTTGATGCTGGAGTTCATGATGAGGAAGAGGACGAAGAGTGCATGATAGACGATGAGTGACTGAGACATTTTACTAGCTTTAGCTGAACTAGGTAGCTATCAATTCATAGTATTTCTTGTTAATGTTTTGACAAAATGACAAAAACTGGGTGGGGCACAATGAGCGGCGCAGCGGCAAGCGCATGCACTCTATTTAAACAGGAAGTTGCAAAACTGACAATGAAGGAAATAGACCGCGCCCTCGAATAGACCGCACCCTCAATTAGTCCGCGCACGGTTTGTAGGCTTGAAAAGAATAGACCGCGCGGTCTATTCGAGGAAATACGGTATTTATTCGCAGAGCCACTGACACATTGACACCAAAAGTCAGGTGCTTCATATGCTTAAGATAAAAATTAAAAAAAATATTAAAAAAAAAAAGACAAAAAAAGTATTGTTTTGTTATACCATATGTAGCAACACTCTAAGCCACTAAAATGGGAATTTTGACACATACAAGTCAATAAGAGAAAGATACAGTAAACAAACAATTGAAACATACAAATTAGTTCTAATAATAATAATAGCAATAGTAATAATAATAATAATAATAATAATAAATAAATAAATAGCTAATATAATGGCAGTTGTTAAATAAAGGCTTTTGCACGCATGAACACCTGATGATCTTGATTACTACATTAGCTTCAAGAATTCATGGACACACTAGGAGTCTATCTTAATACTCATTAGATGTAAGCATAAATTCACCTCCCCTAAACTAAATTAAAGAAACACTCGAAAAGAAACAAACTCACGCCAAAAAAAGAAAGAAAAGAAACAGTATTTCTTCCAAACAATTTCATGTGCAAATACCTGAGTTTGGTGTGGAATTCTTTGACGAGATTTCACCTGGAACTGATTCAGGATGATACTGCTGCAACCATGCCACATACTTGGAATCCGTAAAAACATCATAGCCGTTTTCAAATCCTTTCGTAAACAAGTTCATTTCATCATTGGAATAGTCTGTAAATTCAAAGCATGGTTCTGTAAATTCACTGCAGGGCTCCACTAATTCAACGCAAGGTTCCATTAATTCAATGCAGGGTTCCATTAATTCAACGCATGCATCTTCAACTTCTACTGAAGTAGCTGTTGCTGTGATTTCAGCATCAACATTATCAACTGTTAGCAAAGGCGCCATCGTCAACGAAGCTGAAGATACTTTGGGAGTGGAAATAGCAGTTATGATCTCAACAGTTTTCTCTGCAGGAGCATTAGGATTTTCTGTTAAATTAGTATTAACAGTTTCAGATGACATTCGGTCTGCAGCAGAAAAGTCGCTAAGTTTGCTAATTAATGCATTAAGATTAAAAGGATAGACACCAGTGACACGAAAACCAGAAATGATGTTATCAATACTCATGCCCTTAGACCATGCTTGAGAAAACAGAGTTGAAAATTGGAATTTTGATAACATAAGAATAGTCATCATCTGGTGGAAGTACAAATTGCAAAGATGGTAATAATTCATTCCATATCAACACTTTATTTTTTACAGGAAATTCAATACCATCGTATATTTTTTTATAGGAATTTGATCCATCGTTATTCAAGCAGCCTACCGCACCACATGGCTCATTCCTATCATCAAATTCTCTTTTTAATTTTAATTTGTTTGTGGTAGTTGGTATCTGTCCAGATAAATGCATAGCCTCGAAGTTTCTTTTTTGATGTGTACCATCAGGGTTTTGTGTAAACTGATGATTAGTATCACTCTTAACTTCCTTGTCACCTGTACATTGGGATGGGTCTGCACATTGAGATGGGTCGGCATATTGGGATGGTTCGGCATATTGGGATGGGTCGGCATACTGGGATGGGTCGGCACATTGGGATGAATCTGCACATTGGGATGAGTCTGCTTTTTCATCGTCTTCAACCATCTCAAAATTATGTGTGATCAAACTAAAATATTGTTGTCGATAAACTTCACACATTCTCTGAACCAAATTAGAACAGTACAAAAATTAAAAACTGCACATTATACCAACTGTGTACAGCTATACTGGATTAATACTGAAGTCTTTCTTCACCACACACTTTTCTAATGCCTGTAATACAAATATTTATATACCTGAATATTGTTGATGAGCAAGTGAAGCAAGTAAGACACTCTCAGGTAAAAACCAATGACAAGTTCTACTCCATAAAAAATGAAGTGTGCATAGCACACTAAATGCTCTGCACACCATTGGTGTGCAATTAAGTGATTCTAGCAAACATTATCATGACTCCAAGTGCATTTTGCACACCTTTTTAGTGTGTTTAATAAAGAGTGTGTTTTGCACACCTCAGCAGAAAAAAGTGAGTAAACTTATTGTTTACGGCCAATAAGTATATTATTAGTTTAGAGTATTCATTTAGTAGGCTTTCCACAATAAAATTTTATATACTTGAGCAACTTTTATTAATGACTGAAATTTTAGAAATTTTTTTACCCTTGGCATCCTCAAAATTCATTTAAATCTTTCATTAAGCCATTTGCAAGATCATGAGAAAGAGTTCTAAACAACATTAAAGGCAAATGGACATAGTACGGTTCTATTAGCATCTGCACATTTTTTTATTTAAATTAATAAATTACCAACTAGCAACGTCATTTCTATATAAGAAACTGCAGTTCTCCCTATCACTATTACTGCTTAGAATTTGAAGAAAAAAGTGAAGATCAGAAGAATTATCAGAATCTTAAAATATTTGTTCTTTTATTTTTTGCAACTACAGTCAAACCCCGTTTATCCGGTTGTCGAATTTGCGGGCACCGTGATCTACCGGGCGGGCTTTTTGGAGTATTTAAATGAAGCTACAAAATTACTCAGTTGGTATTTGACGTGAGCACTGCAAAAAGCAAATTGTTGTGGTGAGTGTTACCAGCAAGCAGAGCATAGTAAAACTCGAAAGGACATTGGTGTCATTAAGGAACTGAAGAGTGCAAGTCTCAGCGATGTAAGGTAAATTATACGGACATTTTTGAATTTGCGGCCCCCCTCGATACCACACTGCCCAGATAAACAAGGTTTGACTGTACTGTTTCGTTGCTGGTAAGCACTTTGAGGCTACTTGTTAGCAAATGACGTAAATTTACTGAACTTAATGGCATACTACAAATTTTGTGGCAGATTAAGTACAAAAACGAATCATAACTTGAGAAAGGATTAAGATATAAGTGTGATTTAGATTAATTTTACTCCTTATGAAATGGCATACTACAAATTTTGTGGCAGATTAAGTACAAAAACTAATCATAACTTGAGAAAGGATTAAGATATAAGTGTGATTTAGATTAATTTTACTCCTTATGAAATGGGCTTTCATTTGATTTCTAACACAGACACATTTGATCAATAAAGCTTGGTTGAGTAAGAAAACTACCGAATTAGTTTGTTAATTATGCCTAGAATTTACCTCAGGTCAAATTGGAGATCCCCAATATTTATAATTGTTTATAGTACAATTTTCTAATGTGTACCAAATTTCATGCTCTAATCAGTTTTTGTGGCTGAGTCCACTTAAAAATATAAACCAAAATTGGATTGCTACTCATACTGTTTGATATTGAACAAAAAATCCTGCAGACACTAAAAAGTGCCACAAACTAAGTTATGCTCATTTCCAAGTGCTGAAGTTAACAACATCCCAAATCAAATGTGACTGACTGACCAATATGGTTGTAAGAGAGACCAATCTGATTTATTGTAGCTATTTACTCTCTTCAGCACCACACAGAGAGTATATTAGACGAATACAGTAAAACTCTACATTTAAACATCAATACCTTCAGCATCAATACTCCACAGTCAAAAGAGTTCAATATTGAAGAGGGATAATCTGAAACAAACAAACAAAAACAAAAAAAGAAAGAAAAAAAGAATCAAAAGAGTCATAAAGTTTTTTGTAGATTGAAGATACCTTTTGATCATATTCCACATTCCACACTTTATTTGTATCTTGGATTAAGTGATTAATAAATTCGCTAAATACAAATACAAATCATTAAGTGAAAAACTTATGCTAGCAATGATAGTGGGGCTGCTTAACGTAAAAACAAGAGGTTAATTTGCACTTTGTGTTAAAAGAAAGTGTAATTTTGGTTCTAACTAACCTTTTCATCAGTAACCATTGTTGATAATATTGCATTAATACTCTGTATTAAGAACAACAGTACTGATCAACACTGATTAATTAGAAAAACAACAACAATAACAACAATTAATATATTAGCATACTATTGCACAAGAGTAGGAAAAGAGGGAAGATCAAGCAGAAGCTTAAAACAGTGAAAGTGTGAATAATGTGTGCCACATTTAGCCTATTGCAGGGTTTTATACAGGATTTTTTCATGGGGGGTAGAGAACCTCGAATGAATAAAACGCCGTTAGTTGCCTTCTTTTTTTTTAACTAGTCAAACACTTCATGAAACACCAGGTACTGTGAATAACACTCAATGCTATTGTGCATAGCTAGTTGTAACTATTGTCAAGAACAAATTCATTGCTGAGACAAAAAGATTTGTAACATATCTATTATACTACTGATCTTAGAAAGTCAATTTCAACCACCTCAATCAACTTTAAACACTTAATCCAGTCTTTTATGGCAAATTTAGGTCATTTTGTGATAGAGTAGTTAAAAGCATGAAATTGTGCACATTGAGTTGGCACAGATACAGCTGATAAATTTAAACTAGATTTTGAAACATGCTGAGAATTGCCATTGAAGGTCCTGAACTAAAGGTAGTAAATTTAGTGTATTGTTAGAGATGTTTAATAAAAATTCTATGTTATTCAGCACTGAAATTGGTAATCCTTTAAGGGGAGGAATTTTCGCTTGGGGAGGGGGGGGGGGGAATCCCAGGTTCCCCCCCCTCCCCTCTCTGTGAAACCCTGTATTGAATAATGAAGATTTCAATTCTCAGCAATCAAATACTATCTGAAATTGCTCTTATAGAAACATGCTATTGCAATTCCAGATTTTTATCACAAGGGATTGTCCTAACAATATCAGCTAGTTCCCCCTTCCCTTATATTTATTATTCTTTTTTTTTTTTATCTGCATCTATGAAGTAAATACTACTCTCATGAAGCTCGCTATTTGGGCTGACCTCATCACATAACCACTTTCCTTTTGTATGAACACCTTCTCCCCTAAGCCTACACAGAGCTTCCTGGTGTACCAACACCGTCTTCAGTTCGCAATTATATGAACAGAAGCCTCTGAAATGCATCATAGAAGCCACTATCTCTCGGGATCTAGTACTGACCTTTGACCTAAGTTCACCCTAAAAAAATTTGAAGTCGAAAGTGGTTCAAAAAAAAAAATACGTCCGGTCCGTTAGTAGAGTTATATACCGCGGAGCTGATCAGTTTTAAGGGTGCCCTGCCACCGGAAACCGAGGCCCGTAACCGCAAATTGACTGTTTTTGCTATGTCTTTATATTTCTTTATCTGTGTACTGTGGGCTTACTTTGTTGTTACAGATGGAATGAGCACCAATAGAGGACTCCAGCAAGCCAAATTTGAAGAATGAAGACCCGCCTGGGACGGCGATACAGCTCTGCACACCGGCTACTATTCGGTGTTATTTCGAAGCGGCCGAAGGAACTAGCGTGCTCATTTTTTTCCAGAGGTAGCTAGCGGGCTTCTTCGCAACATTACAGAGTCATATTTCTAATATCTATATTCTTTTTTTGTAAATAGTAAAATTTTCGTGCCGTTTTACTCCTACGTTATTCTAAAAAAATCTCTCTGTAATTTATTCTAAGGGGGGTATGCTGCTTGTGCGCAAAATTTGGATTCAATGCAATGATACAATTCCACGAAATATCGATTTATATTTTCAAGTTCACTACTGATTCGCTATTTTACCCCGCCCCCCATAACGTTGAACGCGCAATTTATTGGTAAGAGCGTAATCAATTGACTTGTGGTAGTTCTAGAAAGAGCCCATTTGTAAACAAAAATAAGAAATACAATAATGAGCCGTGAGATGGCCGTTGTAACTTTGCAAAAGGTTAGTCTCCGGAACAGAAGTGACGGCGTATTCCCAATGTTGCTTGGAGTTGGTTGCTCATTAGTGAGAGCGGGATAGTTCAGCACAAATTTCAGACTCGTAGGTGATAGGGCTGAATAATATAGCGGTAGCAATCCCGACAGAAAGAACTGAAGTGATGATGACGGAGTCTATACGCAGCCAAGTCTGAATAGGTTAGTGGAATAGTAGGAGTTGGTACCAGTCAAGATGGAGTTGGTCACCGTTGAGACAGAGTTTTAAGCTGCTCCAATGGCTTCACAAGTACAGCCTCACTCCGTACCCTGAAAGTATAATAGAAGGATGTTATTTGAGGTGACTGTTTCAGACTAGTACACTACAGTTATAAAGTTATAGCTCGGGACCCCGTTTGTCCTCCTGCTTCGGGGTAATTTGTAGATTTTTTTGGCGCCAAAGTTAATTGATCCGCGTAGAAATTGAGAGCTGGCCACACGCGTGAATAGATTGCATGCGAGGGTTGGGTTACAGGCGGTTCTGCGGTATTATACTGAATGATTAAACGACCACAGGTCCCGGTGGCAGGGCACCCTTAACGCGTTCCCTTCGCTCTGTTGTTTGCTTCTTTCCTTGTATCGTCACCACGGTAGACTTGGCTGTATTTCCTACCCCCAAACAATAGAGGATATTGTGAATTAATAGTATTGTTCATGTAGGTGATAGCAAGATATGCTTCTTTTTGTCTGTATGCAAAATGACTCATCATAATTTAAATGATGATATTCTAATGTTTTTAGGAAATCAAAGTCCTTAAGATGAAGTATGATTGCAACCAAGTTGTGCCAAGATAAGAACTGAGTTTGAAATGTTTATAAAAGATCAAATTTCAGCATACTTATACCAACAAACACTTTTATGTAGTGCTGGACAATTAGCAAATCTTCTTATACCTTTCATAGGTTGAAATATGGGCTATGTAGCAATTAGCCCTGCAGTCTGTGGGATTTTGACAAGCATAGTTCATTCTGTATGTTGGAAATAGCGTATGAGCTCTGTGTGGACCTATCATATTTATAGTCTGAACTTTGTGAATCGATTTGCCCAAGAACTTGTTAAAATGAAATTTACTTGTATTGTAGAACTTAGTGATATTTCCATCACTGGGAAGTGTAATGTTGTTGTACAGACTCTTTTTACAAGGGTAAACCAATGCGGGTATGCAGATGCTTCCTACATCCTTTGCCTTGAACATAGTTGCCACATACGAGTAGATATTTTTCATTTTACCAGCTGGGATAAAATATTCGTCGAAATCTATGATCATCATGTATCGGTAACTATTCTGGTATCGGAAGATGCAGTCTAAATATTTTAAGGTTTGGGAGTAGTAATAGACTTGAGAACTGTTTAAATATACTTCCCACACGATCACATGAACTGTGCCGGAATCAATCAAGTTGCTTAGGAGAACTGATGAGTTTATATTTGGGATGAAAGATTCCACTACATTCAGATGGATAAACTTGACTCCAATAGTCTGGTGATATGTCAACCACTGGTCTAAATATTGGATTGGTCCACCAAAGCCTGTGGCACATACCATAACTTCATTCCTCTCAGGACCTTGCGAAAAAGTAACAACTGCTGTACGCACAGGCTCTGCTCTTGTTTCATTGTTAATCTTCCATAGTACTTTTACCACACTGTCTCTATTCACTTCCATATCCCAGCAGTACATGATACAGTCTGTGTGAGTCATTTTGAAATGAGCATGGACCCATCCCATAATAGCCAGCTCCTCCACAGATGAATTCATACTTGTGAGTCCATCAACTTCACAGCCTACAATAGAATTCTTGAGACTCTTTTCCACTGACAGCAATATAACTGTGGCATTGTTGTGACTTTGTTGAGAACGAGGGTCAAAGTAGGCTGAGATTGCAACAACTCTATTTTTGCTGAAACCTGCAGAAGCACCATACTGATACTGCAGAGGCTTCGTCCACAACTCAGTAATATTATTTAGGCGGTGAAGATACAAAGCCACCATAAGTATTGTGAAGATAATAAAAAGTATTTTAATGGAAACTTTCATCCTTCAGGATCCAGTCGGACAGCACCCTCCGCGGACCTCACTTCACGTATGTTTCAATCCAATTCCCGTACCCAAAAAATTATTTCCTCACTCAGAGTATCCTTTGCAACTGAACTGCTAGACAACCAATTACTACTCCTGAGGAATGCAAGCACCTTTTTGTGACCTTTGACCTTTCATTGTTTTCCAGTCACGGGAGCATTAAATAGAAAGTTTGTGAGTTGTACAGGAGATAGAGAGCAGAGGAGGTTGGTCGCGCGTCATTATGAGTCATCACTACGCCGAACGAGGGCGTGGAAAACGGTACGTTTTGGAACCATTCGGAACCTGCAATAATATTACGTAGTTGTGCAGCGAATCATGGCTCAGAAGCGCTCCAGACAGTCGGACCGTTTGCGTAATTTCGCGGAAGATTTTGTTTTTTGGTTGACCGTCGACGCCTTACCTTGTGGTGTGTAACAAAATGCGGTTCAGAGCGTCTCTCTGAGAGCTAGAAGGTTTGCTGTTAGGTGAAAAATATGCTGTGAATATGGCTTAATTTTATAGCTTATGATTACCACCATTTAAGTATCAGCAAATTTGCTGTTTTAGTGTTACTAGACGTTCTGGCACGTTGGACATGATCTCTAATCCTAAAAAATTGTTCACCTTTCAATGGACATATCAGCCTATATTTTTGCAAGTAAGTTTGGGACAGTGGTTTTAATACTTTTAACCTCAATAGTAATTATTCTAGAATAGATTGGTAAATTTTTTAGTGACATAGCTGGTGCAAAACTGAAATGTCCAAAATAAATATAGTGTTTGGATTAGAATTCAATCGAAAAATCATTTAATTCATCAAATAATTCGGATACAATTTCTGTTTCAATGTCATCGTCACTTTCACTGATGGATTCTGACTCTTCAGAGGAAGAATCAGGCTCTTGTAAAGGAATGACTGTTGTGTTCAGGCAGTTCAGACTGGCATCCTCCTGGCCCATATTTCTTTCCCTTTCCAAAGCATCCACATCTTGCCGACACACAACCTTTCTTACAGGAACAACCTTTGGTAAGAAAATCAATGGTTTCTTGAACATTGTTTTGCACTGTGGGACATTCCCAGTCGAACTCATAAATTCCCTTCTTGTTTGTTTTCTAGCCACTGGTTTCAGGTGAAGGAAGTGACTCATAGAGATCCACCTCAGATGAATTGGCCCACATCTATGCTACCCAACAGCAACGCAGCCAATGACGCCACAATGCGGTAAGTGAAGGCATTCTATTTCTCTCATCTGTTATCCTCTCACTTACTATGGCTCTTATGTCATTGTTGTACCCTCCCTGTGTGGATCGGCAGACTTCCTGTGGCAATTGAACAGCTGTTGGGGGATTTGTACATCCTTGCGACTGGCCATAGCAGCATAATGCTTTTTGAAATAAAGGGTACCTATCAACCTTTGAAATGATAAAAATCCTTTTTTTTTATTAGTTTCCTTATGTTCTGATAGGAAATTCCCCATCTGTTGGCCACTAATAAATTTGGCATGCTGAAAAAAAGAATTGAAAAAATTTGCTTTACCCAGCCCAGCAAAGTATGACACATAGTCACACCCAGAGCAGATGAAGAGCATTTGAAATATTACTGGTAATTCACTCTTTGGCAATGATGCCACATCAGGATCCAATTCTAGAGCTTGTACTAGTTTGTTTAGATGAAGATACAGGTTTAGTTTAGACTTTGGGACATTCAGTTGGATAATTATTTCTTTTCCAGGAAGTTTGGGTAGAATAGAAAGGCCTATGTTATAGATGTCAGTATCTGGCGAGTAAATCAATACTTGTTGGGCTGTTGTAATCCGTGCATGTCTCCAGCACCTCATATCAACCTCACTAGCGTTGGACTTATATGTAATGTCTTTTTCTGGTAATGAATCACCAACAATTTTGACTGCACACTGATCACTAAAGCACCCACTGAGATACAAGGTTTGGTCTTGTTTCAGCCTTATACTTTGCATGTAAGCTAAACCTAGAGCCTGAATCATTGACCATTTACATGTCCTGCAGTTCAGGTAATCTCGCCAGGAGGAATTCTTTAACAAATGAACCAGTGAGGTCGCAGGGATGAAAGACTCATGTGTATGTAACTGAGACTGAGACTGTAAGTGGTCTTGATCTCTTCTGGCTTGTTCAAACAGCTTAGGGTTAAAATTTTGGGTGGTAATAGGCATTGGACTTACCACACAAAAGACACTTGCTGCATGGTCGCTGTGGTGAAATTTGGAATATTTCCTGTCCTTGCTAGCCATACCTGCAATTAATATGCTCTCACACATTACAATATTTTAAATACATGTATTATGCTTACTTCATAGAGTTGGTGAAGACTAGAAGGAAGAGAACTGGGCACCATGAAAAGTCAAGTGCAGTACTACATAAAAATCTATTGTCATACCATAGATCGTTTGTTTTTTTTTTGGTTTGTTTCTATGTGTGGGACACAAAATCTGTTTCAATTACTTTGTGCAATAATACTTAGTAGATGCAAATTTGATGGGTTTTTGTTGATCATACCTGCAAAACTGGATTGTCCAAAGACTTTATGACTCAATCAAATTTGTGTATGGTGGCTTCTTATCAGCATTCCAGGGCAAACCAGGCCATATGCTTTGGCAGGAAGTTAGGCCTATATAAAGTGCACTGCAGTACCAAATTTGGATATTTAATCTTGCATCATCATTAAGATATAAAAATAATACGAAATGATCATTTGGAAACCACATGAACGCGCCAATCGCGCGGCAAAAAATTAAATCTCGATTACCGTGAAATTCTGGCTACCCGCGCGGTCCGACTGCAGAGGCTCTCCTACGTTCTTGACACCAACTCAACTGAGCAAGAGAACGCCTAGGAGATTTCTGCATGTTTCACAGCATGCAAAGAGAAGACTGAGGATGCCAGTGAGAAGTGAACCCATTGCAGTTGAGGTTGCTGATAACAGGTGAGCTTAGTTTGTAATATAAAACAATAAACTAGGCAACAGTTTTAATAAAGATATTCAACAGTACCACAGATACATCCAAGCATAATGCCTGGAGCATGGCTGAAATAAAAGCTCTTGTGTAGTATGTGCTGCAGTGCAAGGAGTTGGAGTGGCCAGCCCATCACAGAATGGAATTTTGGAATTCTGCAGCAGTCTATATCAAAGAACATGCTGGCACTTTACATCAACGATCTGGTACAGTGATATATATGTTACATATTACTAATGTTGCATTTTACTTTAGAGTTTTTTTTGTAATAGATACTTCATGCCGATATAAGGTGGTTAAATGGCTTAAAAAAAATTCGATTCTCCCAAGACTGCTGAAGTTTTCTATTTTTCCACAGCTATGTCAGTAGGAGTGCAAACCAGCTATTCTAAAACATCTATGGCAGTTCAGACTGGGTGTAGTGGTGTTGATCTGGTTGATGTTGGAGTACAAACTGAACACAGTTGTAGCTATTTAGGTGCTCAAATTAACATGTTGGCAGCTACGAGGGAGTCTGAGAAAAATCTCCATGCAATGTCTGTTGCCTTTTCAAAGTATTGGAAATAGGTCAAATGTACTCTATAATTTGGCCAAAGGAGTGGGTACTAATCGGATGGATGAATCTGAATCAAGATTCCCAGTGACTTGGATGCCCATGGGGCTTGTGGAATACACAACCAATTTCTTTGTAGCAGATGACCTCAATGCGGTATGTCTAGTGCTTCTAAATTTTACGAATGTTTAATTACATTTTTATTTTAGGTCCCCCATTGTCCTAAAGACTATAGATCATGGCTTCAAACTATGTACTGTAATTTTGGACAGAAGTGGGCAAAACTTCACCATGGACCAATGTGGAGTGTGGCTAGCTCATTTCTTGTTTCACACGAACATGAAAGACACACAATGAAGGTAGATTTGCTTATAGAATTAATTTTATTGTTATTACTAAGGTTTCTTACCAGGCTTTGGTGAATATTCCATCTCCATCTGAGAGTACACTGAGACGGGACATTGCAGCTAGCAAGATTAGCCTTGATGCCCGTATTCAGGTTGGTGTAATTTAAGCAATGGGCAGCTTTTAGCACACTATACACATAACTGGTTGCAGCAGCTATAAACTTACATATGGCAGGAGGTGTTAATATGTCACCTTCCTGCCCCCCCCCCCCCTCTAAGTTATTGATTATTGCAGCACCATGGTACCATTTTTTATAGTTCTTGGATACTGACAGCAGAATGTTACTCATCAGTTGGTGCACTTACACTAATGTCATATTATGGCAACAGTGTAATATTGGCCAACAGACTTGGGATACTCCACATCCGATGATTAAAGATAGGCATACTTATTACATACTGTTGTGTTTAGGTTTCAGTACTAGATGAAGCTGCTCGTGCACATCCCAATACATGGTGGTGGATAAAAGCTGATGGTGCAGACCTGGTCAGTGGACTTGGAGAATCTATAGCAGGAGCATGTAGTGGAGATGTAGACTTGGCTGATGACAATCTCATCAAAGCCAAGGAAAGTCATCAAAGAAGACTTGATTTCATTAATGAATTAGGCAAGGCAAGAGAAGATATCCTGGAAGTTGCAGAGGATCTATCAATGGCAGAACAGGCCTTTGTTCAAGATGTTAACTTCATCAATACCAGTAAGTTTCCTTAGCTCTGTGAAAATTTAATGTATAATTTTAAATTGTACAGAGCTAGCCAAGACATCAAGAAACTACTCTGACAAACAAAAAGAAGGAAAATCAGCTGAGAAAGTTTTGCTTCAGTTGGCTTGGGAAGTTCAGGAATTAGAGAGTCTAAATGAAAATGGAAGGAAGATCATTTTAGAATGTGGAAACATGAAGGCCAAGTGACTGCAGCCAGGCTATGATGTGATTACTGACAACTTTGCAAGACAGTTATCTTCCTTACGACAAATTATTTTGACATTTGTCAAGCAAGTAGTGAAGTACAAGCGCACACCAGCAACACATATTCTGGTTATAATGATTAGTCCTGAGGAGCGCAACAGCAAGCCTTATGCTCTACCTATTCAGTGCTTGGCATATACCTCTCTTGGAGACATGGCTGTTCGTCAGATTTGTGATGAAGTAGTAACAGCAATGATTGGACGAGGAATGAGAGTAGCTGGTAAATATAGCTATGTGGATATCACAACCTAAGTAGTAGGTTGTTTGTTTGTTTGCTATCTTATAGGATTTGCTACAAATGGAGAATGGAATTCTCTTCGATCCAAGGGATACAAAAGACCCCTGTCAATTTTTGAGATTAAATCTTCTGTGCGCAGCAATCGGTCTCTATCTCAGGGCAAGCTTATGGAAATGCTTACACCAATCAGTAAGTGTAGCTATATTAATTGCACTTGCTCTAATGCTATAGTCACATAGATTTGCCAGATGGATCTGTCAAATGCCTAAACAGCAATAGTTGCATTAGTCCAGATGTGCTAAGGGAAGTGTCTAACTGGCTATCTGAAGGATGCTCCATTGAAGATGTCATTGTTCGGTTGCGTCAACGAACAGTCCCTTCAGGCTATTCTTATCACACTTGGATTCAAGGTAAATGAAAAATATGCATATTTTCATGGGGAAATAGCAAATGTTATAAATTTAAAGGCAAGGAGGAGGATACTGCAGACAAACTCAGGTCAATTTTGGCACAATTTGAATTTACTGCTAAGATCAAGAAGTTTGTTGCTGATGGAGTTCCATTTGACAATCACCTCCACATCCCTGAAGTTCATCCATTGATGACTGGAATACTATTTTGTCAAAGGGAGGATGAAGGCCATTTGTTCAAGGTTGAATTACTTTATGAAGCTATTTCTAAAATTAATAAAGTTTGTTGTGTAATTTTATAGAGAATTGCTACTAGTCTAAGGCGAGGACGTGTTGACAGTATTGGCCTTGAGAAGTTTGTGGAGGCTCTACAAAGTCCTGGTACTGGTCTCACATACCCTGCTCTGACTGAAGTAAGAAAACAGTCTGTACAAGATGTAGAGCGTCTTTTTGGTCCAGGTGTTATAGCTTTTATGACAAGTGGTAGCTATAATACTGGAGCAAAATACTTATCTATAATAAGAAATTGGAGAAGAGCAATTGATGAAAGGGGACTTGAAGAAACACAAAGGCAGCAGTTCCTTCAGGACTTCAAGGAGTATATATGCGAAGATCTTATGCCATGGTATGCTGATGGGCTACAGGACTTTAGCCTATTGGAAGTTAACAGGTAAAACTGCTTGTTTGTTACATACAAGCACAGCACTATCTCTATAGTATGTATGTACTTTGTGCAGGCCCATTGATAGAATTAGGGGTTTTACCAGGGAGACCCTGATTGGAATTATTGCAAGTTTTGAAACCAGGGAATGGCGAAATCATTTCAATGCAGCTCATAGTCTACCTATTGAACATCCACGGTCATCAACTACAGATGATGTTGAATGTTTTTTCAGTGTCATTAGGGACTGTGTTGGAAAGGATTTTACTCTGAAGCAGGTTAGCAAGTAGGAGTAATTTAATTACTTGTAATCAAAATTATATTTTGGGTTTGCAGGTTTATTATGAATGGAGAAAAATATGCTTGGAATTCTCCAAAAGAATGGACAAGGCACTCCCATTTTATTATTTTACAAGCAATCAGCGCTTCTATGAAGAAGAAATGCCTAGCTTTAATGAGCCCAGAAGCAGACCTAAGCGAGAGAGAGCACCAAGACGTGAACTACTTGCTGGCAATGTTGGTCGCAGAGCATCTTTTCCCATAAGCAGTCTGTCCATTCGAGCTAAATTTCATAACCTTCCTGTAAACCTACCCCCACCTCAACTGCTAGTATTCACCAAAAAGTGATGGCTGAACATTCGTACTCTTAAATTTATTTGTTACATGTATAAGGTTAATAGTATTCATATTCTGATAGCTGGATGAATATTCATTGAATCAATGTTCACATTATGTCTAATGCATGTGCATTTAGTAATAGTCTATATAGTGCTTCTACATCTCAATACTTGATTGTCCCAAGGTCCCGTGCTAGTAATCTTGATTCCGCAATACCACCCAGGTGCAGATCTGCTCCAATGCGTGATAAACTTCACCCACTCTAGGTCTGTAGAGATGATACTGTTATTGTTTATTGCTTGGTGCACAGAATCCAGCACTTCAGTAACCATGTATCCCACACGTTTCCATCTATCATCAACAAATAGCTCAAATGCAATTGCTTTTTCATCCACAGGATTTGAAGGTTCTGGTGTTAGTCGAACCCCAATAGTCACCTTCTTTCTTATTGAAAGGGCTGCATTTGCAAGTACATCTTGATAATTTTGCTCTTTCATAGACCCAATACATTTAAAAACTACAGAATAGGAACTTAAAGATTCTGCAGGTGCATCTGAACCTTCATCAACCTCTGATAGAATATATTCCATGCCTTCACTGTGCATACCTGCCTCATCCACTTCACTCGAATCTTCTATACTACTTGTATCTTCTGCTGCACTTGCATTTTCTTCCTCATCAATGTACCATAAATTCCATTTCCAAATCATAAATACTTTTCCTCCAACAATTTCAGCTCCTTCACATCTACACATCTATCAAATTCATTTGATTCAATCAGGAAGGCATTGGTATACCCACCGCAGAGTTTCAAAATAGAAGTGTCTTTTAACTCTCCAGCAGTAGCATCCTGTATGAAGCCATCGTACACATCACTATTGTTTAAGAAACCAAATTTTATATGTTTTATCTTGACTTGAAAAACAGGAAAGCTTGGAATTGTGTAGCTAAATGACTCTTTAAGGCTCTCAAGTTGTATGAATGTATGCTTCCGTATCTCTTCTTCACACTCCCGACAAAACGCCATTGCAACGTTAAATAATTCGTTTGCTGCAGAGTTTGCTGCTATCGTGCGCGCATTAGTATTCTCTCAGTCCAATGAAATTATTGTCACGTGACTAATGACGTTTCTTGACGCGCGACCAACCTCCTCTGGGAGAGAGAAAGACAGAGGCGGCTCTGGCAAATTTTAGGTGGTCAGGCCAGGAAGTGGGTGTAGCTTGAGGTTAAAATATTTTAATTAATTGCTATAGAGACCTCTGGAGGTGGTTGGCTGGGACTTACTTCACTTTTTGTAGATGCTGGAAAATCAACTGAGGCAGTAGTCAGGTGAAGTGAATTCCACTAGTCATCTTTTCCAGAGGCTCTCTCTATATCGCAGTGCAACAGGGAAATGCAGTAGCAACTCTGGGCTGCACCACCAGCAAGCTTGTGGGGCGGTAGAGTAAGGCGCGAGGTATACTCACGGTAAGGGAAACTTGCTGGCCGCGAAGTATGATATTCAGTTGGGCTAGCAAGTGGTAAGCTGCCACCAGAGTTCTCCCTCCCTTGACCGAGTTTTAAATCGGCGTATAAAAATAGGGAATATGGGTGAACTGGCGATACGCATGCGTGGTTGGGCTTATATAGTATTCCGAGAACCACGCATGCGCAAAACAATGAGGGATGGTCTTCCGGAGGTCCGGGGCACAACGACTAAATACGACTTACAATAATTACGCATGCATACACTAATATCACTGTGCTGACAAAATAAGATAGCTAATCACACACACACACATATGTTCTGTCTTGATCTTCTTTCTTCTCCACTTTCACTCTGCTCTCATCTCTCCTCTCGTGGGCACACCCACATCTCCCCCCCCCTAAGATTGGCTCGGGGGAGACAATCTGATCACCAACTGTGGCCACTGTAGGTCTGTAGTCACAGTCACTCCAGCTTAGTCGACTCATACCATCAGCATTGGCATGATTGACTCCAGCCCTGTGTACCAGGACGATGGGATACAGCTGGAGAGCCAACGCAAATCTGAGCAATCTCTTGTTCAGAGTTGATCCATTTAGCAAGGCGAGGCATGGCTTATGGTCAGTGACGACACGAACTTCCTTTGCGTAAATATATAGAATTCAAAATACTTCAGAGCTGCAACTATGGCCAAACTCTCTAACTCTGTGACGGAGTAATTACGTTCAGCGGGCTTCAGCTGACGACTGAAGAATCCAACTGGGAGCTCCTCGTCTTTCCTGCAGACATGTAGGCAAGCTCCGATACCTTCTCCCGAGGCATCCGTGTGGAGGACGTATGAATCATCTGAGATGGGTACAGCAAGAGACACGTGACAACATAACAAACGCTTTCACAAAATGCTTGGACCATCACATCCGTCCAGACCACCCGAAGAGGAGCCCGGAGAGAAGTAGCTGGGGTGAGCGCACTAGAAAACTTAGCAAACCCAGGGATAAATTTCCTGTAGTAAGAGAAGGACCCCAGAAATGATCTTAGTTGCTTCTTGGTGTTAGGGCGGGCAAATTCGGACAGACATTTAACTCTTAGTTCCGGGACAGCCAATGTGCCACCACCAATTTTGTGACCCAAATAAATGAGATGTTTCCTCCCAAAAACACACTTTTTGGCTTTAATTGTTAGACCTGCCGAACCCAAACATGTAATGACTTCCTGTAAATGTTTAAGATGATCTGACCAAGACCCACTATAAACAACAACATCATCCACGTAATTTTTGCATATGTTACCAACGGATTTAAGGACTTCTTCAACTGCTGCCTGGAAAATGGCGGGTGCATTTTTTAGTCCGAAAGGCATTAGTTTATACCTGAATTTGCCAAATGGGCAAACAAAAGTAGTCAAATCACTTGAACTTTCCTCCATCTCAAGCTGATGGAAGCCTGAGGTGAGGTCTAGGGTTGAAAGACACATGCAAGGACCAATACTGTCCAAAATTTCTGTTAGGGAAGGCAACCAATACCTTCAACTCCCTGTAATCTATGCACAGACGAACACTATTGTCCTTCTTACGGACAGGCACCAAAGGACTAGCCCATCCAGCATTGGACTCAACTATAATACCTTCCTTTAACATCTTGTCTATTTCTGCTTTCACAGCATCTCTGATGCCACCCGGGATCTGCCTTGGGGGCAAGTTAACAGGAGAAGCACCATCTACAAGAACAATTTCACATTTACCAGAGACACACAAACCAGGAGAATTACTAAAATACGCAGCCGAATTATCGAGGACATCTTTCAACTGACTTGCATTAAAACCAGGGTATTTCTCTTCACCGAGAATAGCCTTTGAGGACAACAGATCACCATCAATGCCCTTGGTGATAAGATTGTCTTATATACCTGGTGTAACAGTCGCTCCTCCATCGCCCTAGCAACTGAATTGTGGCATCGCTTATGCCGCATGCTGTTGTAGCTGCGCCAATCTGGCCTGAGTAAGTGTGAGGAATCCACCCCTGCCTGCATCAGCGCTGCCTTCACCTTTCCCATGAATACCTGTCTTGTAAGTGGTGTTCCATCCCTAACCGGAACAGGGGACCGTTGTCGATGCCCCTGACCGCTAGGTACCGAATCATCGCTACAACTGGGCAGAGATGATTGTGTGTCCTTCCCACATATATATCCGTGTCTGGTCTGTCTTCAGCATTGATGGGTTGTTTATGCTATCAAATGATATGTCCATAGGCGTCAGCTGGGTTGTGGGGTCGAAAGCCCTGGCCTGCCATCTGTGGTTGTCAGTTCCCCTGACCACAGAAATGCAAAAAAACCCAGGCAACACAGGCTCCCCTTAAGGGAGGAGACCCATAGCAACCGTTGGCAAGGCTGTGGGAGTAGGTGAGGGGCGCAGGCTGCCCTTGCAAAGGGAGGAGCTTGGATAGCAAAGCTCCTCCCGCATGGCAACGCCGACTAATGGGCGTTGCTTACTGAGGTATATTCCCTTGCAATGGTATGTCTCCTGTTGTATTTCTCCAGGTGACACTGTCTTTGGCTTCATCTGGGCAGATGCTGTCTGCCCCAAGTGGTGATGCTGTCACCTGCGCCTAACCAGACTGACGCTGTCTGCCCTCTATTTGGTGACGCTGTCACCCAAGCCTAACTGGGTTGACGCTGTCCGCCCTATCTTTGGTGACGCAGCCACCATACCATCACTTGTCTGGCCCTTATTAGTATGTGCTTTATTTTCTTTTGATTTTTGGGTAGCCCCCAGATTCTATTCCCTACCTCCAAAATCCCTAAAATCCCTATTTATTCCCCCCCACCCCACTTGCACGCTCATGGGTTGCAAGAAGTTAATCATGAAGTTAGTCATGAATCAATGGCATGAAATACAGGTTAAATGCTGAGCATATGAGTACACAAATGAACACTAAACAAGATTTGCATGAGGATGGGTGTTGTGCAGGAGTTTATTATGGTTATCAATGAATGTATATTATTGTCTGGCCAGTTGGTGAGCAGTATTCGCTAGTTGGTGATAAGATTGTCTTATATACCTGGTGTAACAGTCACCCCTCCATCGCCCTAGCAACTGAATTGTTGTCTGGTCTGTCTGGTCTGTCTTCGAGGACTTTAGCCTCACTTTTAGCATTGATGGGCTGTTTATGCTATCAAATGATATGTCCATAGGCGAGGGGTCGAAAGCCCTGCCATCTGTGGTTGTCAGTTCCCCTGACCACAGAAATGCAAAAAAACCCAGGCGACACAGGCTGCCCATAATAGCAGCTGCTCGTGATGATCTTGGCTCTGGGTGAGTGAATTCCCAATTGTCTGCAGCAGAAGAGGGGTGATAGGAAGGCCCTAGACTTCCGTTGTATGCAGAGCCCTATTCTAATTTCACTCCATTCTAGAGATAGATAGGTATAGTGTACAGCTGCCTATAAGATTTCCAGCTGACCATGCCAACCCGGAGCACCAGGCGTTCTGCATTGGTGAGAGGGTCTTGCAGTCCCGAGGACAAATGTGACAAATATAGGTGCCGTATGGCTGCTAGGTAAGACCTAGCTGTAGAATAACACACTCTTTGCGATAAGTCTGCTACGTACAGGATTAGGACCCGTTCTGTCGTAGGTAATGCTGGTAGTTGGAGTGCTCGGCAAAACTGGATAAAGGCATTTTGAGCTGCACTGTATGACTTCTTTGAGCTCCTTGCTAGACTGTCGCTGACGGCGGGCAATAGCCAGGCATGGTAGTCCAGCGTGAGGATAACGTTGAGTGCCGGTGAGATTGGCATTGGCAAACTGTCTGCATGGGGAGCCGCTCCTCGGAAAACCTGCATTTGATTACGGGAAATACTGTCAGCCACAATGTTCTGTATCCCCGGTATATGCTCGGCCCTGATCTGAATTTAAACAGTGCCATGTAAAAGAACAATGCTCTAAGTAGATGCATAATTGTGGGCTCTTTGCTCGATAGGGATGTAATCACCTGAACTACTGCCATATTGTCTGATCTTGCCAGGACCAGTTTGTTTCGCCACTGGCCACCCCAGACAGCACATGCTATTACAATCGGGACTAATTCCTTAATGGCAATCTGTTGCTCCATCCATGTCCCCTCCCATTCTCATTGAAGCAAGTGCCCATCCCAAATAGCACCCCCCCCGAGGCATCAGAAAACATGGTTATATCTGGGGCGGTTGCAAGGTCTATTGACTGCATCATGCAGCGCCTGTTCCAAGCTGGAAGAAGGCCTTCCACCAACCTAGGTCCGCGCGGAACTCCATGTTCAGATGAACCCAGTAGTCAATCCATTTGGCCCTTGAAGCTAATTCAATCATTCGTCGCAGGAACAGATGGCCCACCCGAACGACTTTGCAAGCATGTGCAAGCTTCCCAATCAGAGATAAAAGTTCTCTTTTCCTACACTTCCATTTGTCCGCCCATTGCTCCAGAGTTGCTATTAATTCCTATGCCTTGTCATCCGGAAGCCTGATCTCCATCTTAACTGAGTCCAGTACTATTCCCAAAAAGGTTATTGTGCAGGTTGGACCCTCCACTTTCTCGTCCTTTAATGGGAACCCTAGCTCTTGGCAGGTCTTCAACGATTCTATTGAGATGCGTCTGACACTGTCCTGAGTTGGGTGGGCCAGCAGTGAGGAAATCATCAATGTGGTGGATAGACCATTCCACCCCGGCTGCTACAAGAATCCATTCCAGGGCATCTGCCAGTGCACAGAAAATTTTGGGGGCTGACTGGAGTCCGAATGGAAGGGTTTTGTCTACAAACACTTCCCCTTCCCATTGTATGCCTAATAAGGGGCGATCTTCTGGGTGGACTGGAACATTCCTGTAAGCATGCTTGATATCTATCTTTGCCATTTGTGCCCCTTGCCCCAGTTTAATAACCTGCTTCACTGCTGTTTCAACTGACACATAATGCATCGTACACAGTCCCTTATCGATCCCATCATTCACGCTGTTTCCTGGTGGGAATGATAAATCAGTGATTAACCGCCATTTCCCTGGTTGCCCTTTCTTCTGAATAACGCCAAAGCGATTGACTATGACCATGTGCCTTGTCTCTTTGTCAAGTTTTGCTATTCTGCCAGCAGCTAGTTCAGTCTTCAGATAGTCGTTGACTGGGCCTTGATATTCCATAGCTGAGCGCATGTTTGTCTGGGCACCTTTTGCCTTGTGCGCCCACCAATTGAAACCAATGTGAAACCCCTGAGTAATGCCCTCTACTATGTATTTTGCAAATGACTGATCGGGATGTGTGGCAAGAGCTTTTTTCCATGCTGCTGCTTTTAGCGGCGTGACAATATTAGCGGCTTCTGCCGGGATTACTGTACCACTAGGAGCGATTAGGCATTCTAGCTCCAACAGGCTTGCTGTATATGTGTATGTATCTGATGGTGGTTCCTGTACGTTACCTAAGTTAGTGTGGAATGCAACGAGTGGCATTTGTACTTCTAGAACGTTGTCACAAGAACACAAATCAACATTGACATTGCATATCTCGGCTGGAGCAATTACTTGTGAATGTGTGTGTGTTGCGACATAAACAACACGTGACGGTGTGTGTGATGATTCATGTGACTGATCATGATATGATAGTTCAGTCCCGTCCACCTCCCTCTTTTCAAAAGGGCTTCTGAGGTCTGGTGCTGCTTGATCTACTCGGGCATGCCAGCTCTCGATGCTGGCAATGACATCCTAGGCAGATGTGCCGGTAAGTGCATGTGGCACTATGGCAGTCGTCCCGGTTCCATTTTAAGCAAATCGGAGGGACTTTCTGGTAGGGTACAGCACAATCTTTCCCTCTGGACGATGGTTGGCTGCTCTTCATCACCGCTGCACTGCTTTGCCCCTCCTTGCTGTATGGGCCGATGGACAGCGCATCTCCCCCGGCTCGGCTAGTGCTTGCCCTGCAAAAATGCTGAGACCACAATGCTTGGTCTACTCGGCCCCAGCACTGGAGTCTCATCGAAGCCGCCAATGATCTGAAATGGACGTCGTAGGACAGCCATGGATTTCCCTCATAGTCATTGGCTGCCTTGACGATGATGGATGAATACGCCAGCAAGTCTCTAAGTCTGTTTGGCTGCTGTATTGCTAGCACGCTCATGTAAGCATTAAAGCACACCACCCATTACTGGATGGTGGTGATTTGCTTGCCCTCTTTGTCGTGACCTTGTAGTGCTTCTACTACAGCCGGCTCTGGGGCTCCCAGCCGGAACGGTAGTAGCATGTTCAGATCAATATATTCCCCATTCCAGATCTTGGTGGCTAGCTTGGTGGGCACTGGAGGAGAGGAGTAACTGACAATAATGCCTCCAGCCTGTGGCTGTGCCAATGGTTGAAGCAGCGGGAATTGTCCTCCCAGAACACTGGGAGTTGCTTCGCCCAGGCCAGCTCACCCGACCCGAGCAAACCAGCCACCCCCCCCCCCCCCCACCTTGGGGTCGCTGACCCCAGGTATGCCTCCACTAATGCTGGCCCAGTTTGGCTCACCTCCTGTGCTGGGGGGCGGTGCTGTGTTGCTGGGTGCTACTGCAACTGGCCCATCACCGTGCGCAGCTAGCTGGTGATCGGCTGCAGAGCGGACTGGACCGAACACACAGCAACCAAAGCGTGGTTCTGCTCGGTCCCGGACAATGTCCCTTCCGCCGTGGTCAAATCTTCGTCAGATGCCATCCTCTAACGCGCGCATTGTTATCACTCGATGCCTGCCACGCTGGCCTGCTAACTGCACTGCTAATGAAGTTGGTGTTACGCATGCCTGCGCCCCTCCCATCACTCCCGCCTATAATATTATTTATATTCATTGATTAATACAGGCTGAAAATTTTTTTTAAGTATGCCAATCTCCTGGAAAAATAAGGAGCTTGTCTAACGAATTGCCATACAATCTCTTGATTTCCATGAGATGTTCATATGATTTTCCATCCTGGAGCAAGTAATCTTCTTTTATAATACTCAGCAAATTACCTGACAAGTTTTGCAGTGCAATTCTCGCAAATCTGACGTCTCCTGTCTCACACCCACGCTTTAGGACTTGTACAATGTCCTTGCGTGGGCTAATTTTGAGGATAACAGAGACTGTGTCGTAATCTTGATGTATAATTGCTGTTTGAAGATGCTCCATTTTTTTGTCGGGTATTTACAAAGTGGGCGTATACCCTTATGTAGGCGATGTCCGGCGATGAATATGTACAGCTGCATGACTTTGTAGGAGATCAAAGTTATCCACACTAGCTGTTGTAAATAGGTTGCTAGGCAGATTATCCATACAGTTGAGTCTCGTTGTGCACTAACCGCAGATGAGCAGGTGACCCCTAGGCGATTGAAAATCTTAACTAGCTTTCTAGAACCCCCACACATTTCAATAGTTTCGGCAAGAAGTGTATGCATTAACGTGGTGTGCTGGGTATTTGTGCAGAAAGCAAGGATGGAAACTAGAAATAATCTTCTGCATTTCTTAATAAAAGTATTCTCTTCTCGTGAAGGAGTACCTTTGCGTTCTTGAGTAGAACTGGTAGCACATTCAATAAAGTGCCATAGTAGGGGGTTAATCTTTTCTACTTCCTTGTGAACATTGAAATAGTTGGGTTGGAAATGCCAATTTTCACTATTGCTTTTACTAATTTCCTCACGAATAAAATCATTCACTATTTCCCCGGCTTCCCTGAGAACCTTTTGTTTACTGTAGTCTTTACCAGAATGATCAATGTGGAAATCACATGCATGATTCTGAAAAATTGCTAGCTTTGCCCAGTGCCCAAGACAAGCTTACTAGAGTTTGTCCAAGTTGAGTTGGCTCGGTAAAAACCGTTAATAACTTTTGAACCGAAGTAGCCACGCTTCCGGGTTTGTTTCGAAAGCTCGTGCCGAAGCGGTCCAGAAAATTTCCTTTAAAAACTTCAGAGCCAGCGGGAAAGTTCAGTTCCAAAACTCAATAGAAAAGTCTATGGGAATAAATAAAACCACACGTTTCCCGCGCTACACGCGGCGGGATTTAGTCACGCGCTCAAACCGGGCCAACCACATGCGCAGTACCTCAGAGACAATTTGTAAACAAAAAGCAGTCGTAGTTAGGCGACTTCGTTTCTACCCTTCTGCTTGACATCCTGGTTCATTTTAGGCTCAAGACTTGTTGCTATTCAAGGCTACTTAACAAGAGCAAGCTACAATGTGAGGTACGTTTGTAACACAAGTTTTTTGTCCACTCAGATTTTCTTACTAGTTAAATAGGGCCTATTTATTTAGAACTCGGCCAATTTACTGTTTGCTGACCAAGATAATAAGATATACAATTCATCATGGACTCTGTATGATACTATTTATGCTTTAGCTGCTGTCCATTACCCCTCATATCTATATAGTACAGTTCTCTATGGTTATGGAGATGCTATTGACCACCCTCCAAATTCAACTGCTGCTTGTATCTACCACAATTTCGACATGTCATCATAAAAACATAATATATATTGTATATGTCATTATAAAATTATATTAATTATGTCAATTTTTTTTTGTATAATTAAAAAAAAGTTGAAATTTAACAAGTAGATAGAAAATATAGTAAAATCATGAATAAAATGATATGAATGATTCAGTATGAAGGACAAAGTAATACTGGAATGTGTGTGGTCATAGCTAAGGGTGATGTACTGGATTCTTCACATTACTGTTGAGTACTTCAGAAGTTCGTAACACCAAGAAAGTAAGAATAGAGTTTAAATACACGCTTAAGCACACAACAAACAGACTTACTTGAGGAGGCTTTCAGCGGCGGTCCTGCGCTTCTTTTCCTCTAAGATTTGTACTACATTAGTAGCTCCGGATCGCCCTCCGCAACCTTCAGCCAGTTTTAGCCACAACTAGAAGCTCGTATAAACTATAAACTGCGTATAACCGAGCATATATTGAATACAGCCGCGTTAGAAACTGCCATAGCTTCTTTTTTATCTCAACAAGTAAACTTACGGTAATAATGCGCACCTTAGACCCGCCCCGTTTTTACTGTGGGCGTCGACGTTTTCGCGAGTTTGAGCTACTACTGTCATGTGACCTTAATTGGTTTCCGGTTTCGCCAAGTGCATTCCTCTTTTGCCACATTTGTGGTCGTGCCAACTCAACGTGGACGTACTAACTCAACGTGGACGTACTATAGTAATCTCGCTTTTATTATATAGCATGGTTCCAAACTTTTTGTGTACACATTTATATTCCATGTGTAAGTGCAAGTGTGCCAACAACTTTTTTAAGAGCCACTTGGAGGTAAATTTGATAGTACATTCTGGTCAGTCTAGAATATAGTTAATATCGTTAGGAACTGATTCAAAATATGCTTTTAAAAAAAATTGAGAGGCATGGGACAACAGTAATGCCCGCTGATTTAAAAGCTCATTAGCAACATTATAGTACAGTGTTAAGTACAGTTTTAGTTATCTTGTCTGTGGTTGCATCTGATAAAACACATTTCCATATTGTGATGTAACTTTCAAGTCCACTGTTTTCAGTTTCCAAGTGTTTAATTATGGCTAAATGGTTTTTATAGCAACCAAAACATATTACGTCTTTATCAGATATGTCTGTGTTTAAGACCTCATTAACTAAGCTTGCATTTGGACTATGGCGTGAAAACCTGGTCCCAGTTTTAGGCTTGGCATCACAACAAGCACACAATTGGGGAGCATTGAATTCTCTATATAGCTCAGTGTAATGCTTTGGGCATAGTAGTATTGGGGTAGATAATGATGTGTGTATTGCTATCTTGAGTTGCTCAGAACTGGCAAATGAAGGCACTATTAACTTGGAATCTTCAGTACAACCATCATAAGTGCAGTGGGGTTTGTCTAGTTGTTCTGGAGGTTGTATACACTTTTTCCACTTAGGTGAAAAACCTGGAGGATGAGGACGCTTGGCCTCCTTGTGGTGGGTAATGCAAATACAACTACTGGGACTCAGCTCACGTCCCAGGTGTTTCTTTAAATAATTTTTTTCAGTCTCCTCCCATCCTCCATAATGGCTATAGTAGTGATTTTTTTTTCCACATAGAATGCACTCACCACAAGGACGATCAGGGTGATATTTGGAATATTTAGCTTTCTCTGCCATTAATATCCTGTAAATATTTAATTACATTTTACATATATTATTGAAATTCGCTACGTAATGTGCCATCTCACCTTGTCTTTTTTATGCAGGAACTTGTCTGGCGATGTCGTTGTCTTCTGGAGTCTCAGTAACCTGGTGTTCAAGTCTTTGTTATTATATATTGCATATAGAGTGACAACTGTTTTAATTAGACTTTATTTTGAATTAGGGGACAGTAAAAATAGAGTTTTGGTACAAACTATCTATCATTGTACTATTGATTGATCCTTATGTTTTATTCTAAATACCTTTGAAATGGCAATGTCCGAAGGTTTAAATGGCGTCCCACAAAACAACATTAGTTGTCATAACTCCAGTCTCAAAGCATGGCCACATGGCTTGGTATATTTGTGGTATTGGTCAGCAAGTGTGGTCACATGTGTTTGGTGGGCTTAGTTCTAAACATGTGGTGAGTTGTGAAATGATTGCGATGTATATAGTTAATTGTGCGGATAGCTCATGAATATATTAATGAGAAATTAAATCTCGACGTAGAAGCGTTTTCGCCCATGGGTGCGGTATGACTGCCTTCACTCAATCAAAGGCTATGATTGATGTCCACAAAGGAAGTACATATATGGGTCAAATTACACCGGTAGCAAAAAAAAAATCTGCTGAATTAGCTCTGGCGGGGAAGTTAAGATCGCAAAAATCGGCCTGTTACAGAGCCTACTGCAGCTCTCCTGAAGTGCTTCGCAAAGTGTTTCAAGGTATGGTTTAACCTATGCAGAAGCTTTTAGAAAAGGCCAGATGACAATACGCCCTTTGACACCTGTCGGAGGGTGGAGTGTCTCCCCGGGTGGAATGTCCGCTCGGACACTGCGCTGGCCATGTTGAGTTAGGACACGTGTGGATCTGGTAAAGGGAAGTAGGACATTCTAACCGGCTGGGGGACAAACCACCCTAGGGCGCAGTGTCCGAGCGGACATTCCACCCGGGGAGACACTCCACCCTCCGACACTGGTACCAGTCAGGATGGAGTTGGTCACGGTTGAGACAGATTTTTAAGCTGCTCCAATGGCTTCACAAGTACAACCTAATTCCTTACCCTGCAAGTATAATAGAATGATTACTTGAAGTGACTGTTTCAGACTAGTACACTACAGTTATAGCTCCGGCCCGTTTGTCCTCCTGCTTCGCAGTGTAAAACTGGTAGATTTTTTTTGGCGCTAAAGTTAATTGGTCCGCGTAGAAATTCAGAGCTGGCCCCACGCGTGAATAGATTGCTTGCGGCTGGTTAAGGGCGGTTCTAAATAATAGTTAGACACTGCCACTAAGGGCACTACTGTGTTTAGGGTCCCGAAGGCCTCAGGCTGTGGCGTCCCGAGCGTAGCGAGGGCGCTACTAATGGGGCCTGAGGGACCCTAAACACAGTAGCGCCCGATGGTGCGCAGTGCCTAACTAATTTAGAACATAGCAACCGCTAACCGTTTCGAAGCGATATCTGAGTTGACTATCTAGCTAGCATGCTAAGGTTTTACAACTCTGCTCACAAGACATCACTAACCAACCTAGTCAGTACTGTGGAAGTCCTGCGTGCTTAGGGGAGCCTTGGTGCAGTGCTTGGGGTATATGCAAAGCTAACTTAACGATGGAAACACCCGAAGAAGCTTCCTTCGCCTCTGAAGACGACGTCTACAGTCCCTTATTTGCAGCGCTGAGTCAGCAACTCGACAGCTCCAGCCCCACTGAACCAGCCCTGCCCACTTTTGTGGAGTGTGAGCCATCTCATCCCATTTCCAGCTCACCTCCGGCCAAAAAGAGGAGACTGTTTGCACCCATACGGACAGACAAGGACGTTGAAGAGGCAAGGGCCAGTAGTGTCCCCCAAAAAACATTGGAAGATACAAAGTACTGTCTGGACTTGTTCCAAACCTGGACAGAATACAGAAATAGTGAGAATGGGGACAATATTGGTCCAATTGAAGAGCTCAGCATGGAGGAACTTCAACATTGGCTGAGTAGATTTGTATTAGAGGTAAGTATTTAATTGGTATCACAGAGCAAATAACTAGTTGTTATTATACATAATCATTGATAGGTGAAAATGAAAGATGGTGAGGAATTTCTACCAAACAGTTTGCACCACATTGTCTGCGGCATCATGAGACATTTGAGGCTTACTTGCTATCCAACCATAGACTTTTTTTCTCACACGGAATTTATTGATTTCAAGAGATCTCTTGATGCCGAGATGAAACGCCTACAGAGCAAAGGAATTGGATCGACAAAACGGCAAGCAGAAGTACTGACCAGAGAGGATGAAGAGAAACTATGGAAGGAAGGCTTACTTGGTGATACAACTCCACAGCAGCTACTGGATACCATTATTTTTTATAATGGTCTTTACTTTGCTTTGCGCAGTGGCAGAGAGCATCGACAACTACGACTACATCCTTGCCAGATACAGTTGGTAGAAAATGATGGTGAGCGTTCCTACTTAAAGTACACCGAAGACACATCTAAAAATAGACCTGGTGGATTAAAGGGTAGAAAAATAAAGCCCAAAGTTGTTATTCAGCACTCTAACAATGATAATCCAGAAAGATGCATTGTTCGGTTGTTCAAGAAATACACTTCCCTTGGTCCTGATTCAGCAACTGCATTCTATTTACAACCAGCAAACAAACCCACTGAAGCAGTGTGGTACACAGGTAAACCACTTGGTCATAACACCTTAAGTAAAACTATCTGCAGACTGTGTAAGACTGCTGGCATTGAAGGGTTCAAAACAAATCACTCTCTTCGGGCAACAGCAGCAACCAGACTTTATGAGTTGGGAGTAGATGAGCAAATGGTCATGGAACGAACCGGTCATAGAAGTCTGGAAGGAGTGAGAAGCTATAAGAGAACAACAAGTCAGCAGCAACAAGTTTTATCCGATATACTGAGTAGCAATATTCCAGAAAGAACTACCAACCAGCAGCAGTTGCAGATGCTTCCTCACCACCATCAACTCAATGATGCTTCATCTACTCATCCATCCAATTCCCTGGAACAACAACAGCCAACTTTCTGCTCTGAAACTGCAAGCACAATCATTTCACACCTTTCAAACACTAAAAACAGTTTGCCTGGACATTCCTTTTCTTTCAACTCATGCTCATCTGTAACCTTTAATATCAATTACAAGCCCGTAGCAAGCAAATTTTGGTTGGTCAGGCCAGGATGTAGGTGTGGTCTGTGGTCAATTAATTTCCTGTATATATTATATATATTTATTTAATCATTTATTTGTGTCATCTACGTACAATGTAGTTTATTATGCAATTTCAAGAAAATTACCTTCGGTCAACAAATCGACCCATTCAGCAGCCAAGTGCAAAGGATGGGATAAGCCAATATATATTTTTTAATTTTGTTATACTTTTATTAATCTCTGTTATTTGTAGATTGATTATATATTATTTATGCACAAATGGTAATTGTTGACTAGCACTTTCCAAAAATATTCGATCTGTAAATGGAATCTCCAATAAAATTATTTACAACTGTTTTGAGACAAATGGCATCTGTTCTTTGTTTATGGGCGTGAAGAAGCATCAGATTATTTAGACTGAGGCTTACTTGGCAGAAAGGAATCTGAAGAAAACTTCCGAAATTGACGGATTAGCTATTATGGGCCGCTCAATGATAGCGAGCAAACCAATAAAGCTCCAGGTGAAAAATGGCGGAAAGAGAACCTAACAGTTGCAAACCTGGAATAAATCAGCGTGCATGCTCTCTACACACAGCAACTAAAGTGGGTGTGGCTACGAGGTGAAAATATTGGTCCGGAAAAAACCGGACCAACCGGACCGCATGCTAAGGCCATGAATATGCTCCACAAGTGAATACTAGTAGGAGAACGTAACAGCTGCAAATCCTTGAACCTATGCGCATGCTCTACGCAGCAACTACGGTGGGTGTGGCTACGAGGTGAAAATATTGGTCCGGCCAAAACCGGACCAACCGGACCGCTTGCTACGGCCATGAATAGCAACTAAGCCAAGTAGTTCTAAAAAAAAAAAAATTAATGCCCTGAGAGCGAGGGCATCTACATAATAGAAGCCCTCCCTGAAGGACTTAAGGGATTTAGAGTCCCTCAGTCACAATACAAAAGCTACACCAGCTATGTTCTAAATAATAGTTAGGCGCTGCTTCAGAGGGAACTACTGTATTTAGGGTCCTGAAGGCCCTTGATTGTAGCGTCCCGAGCACAGTGAGGGCGCTACACTTAGGGCCTGAGGGACCCTAAAAACAGTAGTTAACGACTGTGCGCAGCGCCTAACTAATTTAGAACCTAGCAACAGTTCCTAACAACACAATTGGAGGTACTCTACATATAGAAGCCCTGCCCTGAAGGCTGGGGCACTACATATAGAATCCCTCCCTGAAGGACCTAAGAGATTTAAAGTCCCTCTGTCACAATACAAAAACTACAGTAGCTATGTTCTAAATAATAGTTAGAAACTGCCACTAAGGGCACTACTCACAGTAACTGTGTTTAGGGTCCCGAAGGCCTCTGGCTGTGGCGTCCGGAGCGTAGCGAGGGCGCTACTAATGGGGCCTGAGAAACCCTAAACACGGTAGCGCCCGATGGTGCGCAGTGCCTAACTAATTTAGAACGTAGCAACCACTGAGTGAGTGTTTCCAAGCGCTTCCAACGTACTTCCACTCCCAGCATGCTAACTTTTTTGATAAGGAAAAGAGAGATATTTCAAGGGAGATGGAAGAACCTACAGAATTTTGTGATAATCCTACCTGTTTAGGAGAACCTTGGTATAGCGCCTGGGAAATATGTAGTGAAATGATGGACAGAGCTGCTACCGCAGTACCTGAAGAGGAGAAAATATACTCCAATTCTATTATTAAGGAACCTAAAGAGCGAGATTCCCAAGCTTCCTGCTCCAACCTACCACAAACCACCACTGGTCAATCTTTCTCGCCGTCAAAGAAACAATCTCAAGCATCCTCTCCTCTTTCCTACGGCAACAAAAGACATTTTGCTGCAATAAAAACTGATGGGGAAGTTGACAGGGCAAGGGAAACTGGTACATGCAAGAAAACTAAAGAAGACACCAAATATTGCTGTGGTTTGTGGACTTCCTGGAGCTTCTACAGGGAGAATCAGAATGGAGACTAAATAGGACCAATTGAGTCATTGAGTAGGGAGAATATTCAGTATTGGCTAACCAGATTCATTTTAGAGGTAAAAGTAATCATGTAAGTTTATTAAAAAAATTATTTACTATACTGTACTAAAATAAGGTGCGCAAGAAAGATGGAGCAGAGTTTCCTCCAAATACCTTACACCACATTGTTTGTGGTCTGATGAGGCATCTTCGCTGGAATGGACATCCAAAAATCGTTTTTTTCGCCGATCATGACTTTGCTGATTTCAAGAAATCTCTTGATGCTGAAATGAAACGACTACAGTACAAAGGCTTAGGGTCAAAGAAGTGCCAGGCTGAACCCTTATCACTTGATGAAGAAGAAATATTGTGGGAGAAAGGACTTTTAGGAGATAAGGACCCACATACTTTACTTGATACTATGGTATTTTGTAATGGACTTTATTTCACTTTGAGAAGTGGACGAGAACACAGGCAGCTCCGGTTGAGACCCTGCCAAATTGAACTTATTGAAATGGAAGGAGAAAGGCCATATTGGAAATATACTGAGGATTTATTTAAAAATAGACCTGGTGGGATTAAAGGTAGAAAGATTAAACCAAAAGTAGTAATACATCATGCCAACTCAGACAATTCCGATCGCTGTTTTGTACGACTATTCAAGAAATATATCAATATGTGTCCTACTTCCCCTAATGATTTGGATGCCTGCCACTAAACCAACCCAAGATTGCTGGTATACTACAAGGCCTCTGGGAGATGTTCTTTTGTAGTTCCTCACTCCTTCCAAGCTTCTGTGTCCTGTTCTCTCCATCACTAGTTGTTCATCGACTCCACTTTGATACAGCCTTGTTGCTGTAGTGGTACATTGTGAATGATCTGTCTTGAAGCCTTCAATACCAGCACTTGCACACAACCTAGCAATGGTCTTAGTTAATGTGTTGTGTCCACAACAGAAAGAAGCTTTATCAGACATTTTGTACAACAAAATTCCTAGACTTTGCAACTCTAATAATGATACTTCAACATCTTCTAGTCAACAATTATAGTACCCTGTTCTTCTCCTTTGCAGAGCCATAATTCCACCCTAGCATCAACAACAAACATTCACAGAAACACAAAGACAAGTCTGCCAGGATCATTTACATTTAACTCTTGCTCAGGAATCACATTTAATATAAACTATTAGTTGATATTTCTTAGCATCATATAGCTAGCTATTAGCTGTACTTGGCAATTGTAAAATACTATATAATTCTAAATTTTAAAACACACACTTGCTCTATCATAAATACTTGCAAGATTTAATTCAGGCACAATTTTAATATACCAAACATGAAAGTCCAAAAATTCTAGCTCCTCCTTCTCTGGGGTAGCTATCATAGAAACCACTAACCTTTTCCAATGCCCTGAGAGGCAGGGCACTACATATAGTAGCCCTCTGTCAGGGCACTACATATAGTGCCCTCGTAGGAGGAACTACGCGATTAGTAGCTATGTTCTAAGGTATTATACTGAATGATTAAATGACCACAGATTCCTGTGGCAGGGCACCCCTTAATATATCGCGCATCATAAACTTTACATTGGAGTAAACACACAACATTACATGTATCATGAGATAAACAATCACATAAACATTCTATCTTCTTCTCTTTGTCTTCTTCTGTCTTCTCTTCTCTTCTGTCTCTTTTCCCACACCATATACCTATAACATAGCTGGAAATGTTCAAGTCTTCATCATGTAGTTCTGAAAGTTCATGCTGCTTATTGACGCTGATTTACCTTCAGTGTGTCACAGTTGTTTCACAATGCTTACGATACCTCAAATGAGCCATATAGTATCTTGATCTGCACCAATTAGCAGAGTTGCAGACTTGCAGTTTTCTATACGGAGGGAATACTTTTTCAGCTTTGTGTAGATTTAACATCTGTACTGTATGCACTTGATGTATGGACTTCCCTAAGTCCGGTCTGAATAGGTAATGACTAGTATTAAACAACTTGGTGATATTTCCATCCTTAATACCCGAGATATTGGCAGCCAAATGGCTTCTACACGAATAAACTACTAAAGTAGGTATATAGATGCTCCTTATATACCCATTATGAAATACAGTCTGCACATACACATTGACATCTTGCATTAAACCAGCTGGGATTAAGTACTCATCAAAATCTATAATCATCATGTATTGATATCTATTCTGGTATCGGAAGATGCAGTCTAAATACTTTAAAGTTTGGGAGTAGTAATAGACTTGAGAACTGTTCAAATATTCTTCCCATACTGTAATCTTGACTTTTCCTTTGTCTTGTAAGCTATTCAAAACTTCTGATGTGTTGACATTTGTCATAAATGACTGCACTACATTCAGATGGATGAACTTGACTCCAATCGTTTGCTGATAAGTCAGCCACTGGTCTAAATACTTGGGTGTACCAAATCCTGTTGCACACACCATAACCTTATTTATCTCAGGGCCGTGTGGAGGTATTATCACTGGTCTTCTCACTGCCTCAGTCATCAATTCATTATTTATTTTCAATACCACATTTACAATGCTTTCTTGATTTACTGCCATGTCCCAGCAGTACAGAATACAGTCAGTGTGTGATAGTTTAAATAACCATTTCATGATACCAAGCTCCTCTACAAGTGAGTTCATACTTTTGACTCCATCCACTTCACAGCCTACGATAGAGTTCTTGAAACTCTTCTCCACAGACAGCAATATAACTGTGGCATTGTTGTGACTTTGTTGAGGTCTAGCATCAAGGTAGGCTGAGATTGGAACTACACTTTTGTTATAGTATTGATAACTCTGTTCACTTCTCAAGTAAGTCCTGCTCCTGCCAATGTTGATAAGAATACTGCTCTTATAAAGCTAGAAGGCAGCAATTACAAATACCAGAATAAGAATTAAGAAATGCTTGTAGCTTGCTATCTGCAGTCGTGGGCGATACCGAGTAGTTGGTATCGATACTTCGATACTTCCAGAGGAAAGTGTCCGGTATTGATACCAGAGTGGTATCGAACAGACTTCGATACTATTAGCCCTGCCCAGACAGAATATCGACCTTTACCGACATCTCATTGTGGCCAACATTAACACCTGGTAAAGGTGATTAATTTAATGTGGTTAATTTAATGTGGTTAATCTCTAGCGGTTCCTTCCAGAGCTGAATAGAAATTTAATGATAAATGATTTCTCCCCATTGGGATATGGGATATCAGGTACTATGGAATATCAGCTATTATGGGATATTAGCTAACATGGGATACTAGCTATCATGGGATGCTGGATGGCTAACCTTTAAAATTATCTTGGGATCAATTTAAATTAAAAATTTAAAATTGCTGGAGGACAAAATTACAATAAAATGTTTAAAAAATTTGAAAATTTAGTGCTCTGTTCAGTTGATAGAATTTTTAATTCAACTTTTATTTTATACCAACAATATAATCAGATATGACAATGGAACAAAAAAAAAAGTAAGAAGTTATGGGATGTTAACACACACAGAACACACACACATCACAGACACAGGGTCACACAGACACACACAATTTCTGATGCAAGTTAGTCTTGGGGGCTATAAAAGAGACTTGGCTGGTCAGCTCATATCTGTGATGGCCAAGAGGAAAACTTCAAGTGTTTGGAACTTTTTCAAAAAGAAGAAGAGTTTGCCACTTGTTTGGTGAAGCCCTGTGAAATCAGACTCAAACATTCTGGCAATACCACCACACTTGAAATGCAAACATTTCCAACAGTATGAAGAATGTCTGAAAGAGATAGAGGATGAGAAAAGGAGTAAGAGAAGTAAGTGGGGCGGCAAACATTATGGAGAGGGGTTGTAAGGCCCTCACGCTTGACCCCACTACAAAAGGAGTAGCTAGAATTATATTTAGAAGTCTAAAAAGACTGAACACTTTTAGTTATTCAAACTTCTTGCAAGACTGCCAAAACAAAGGTAAAGAGAGATATATATATAAGGGAAAAAAATGATACTAAGGGGGGGAAGTTGAATAAGAGGTGATGATTAGTTATTGAATGGGAGGTGTGACTGAATCAATATAGTGTGAGACACAAACAGTGGGGTGTATAGAGTGTAAAAGAGGGTCAAACAAAAACATAAGGAGTCACATACATACATACAATTGTTTGTGTCCTAGTGTATTGTTTGTGTTTCAATAGCTTACATTCTTGTTTGGTAAAGTATCGTCATCGTCATTTCCTCGTTTTTGATTGTAATCATTCATTTTTTCTTATCGTATAATTAGAGAGCAAAAAATACAAATTGTTGACAGTTTAAATGGTAGCTAGACACACTTGGGCTCTCGCGCTCCGAAGACAAGCTCCTTCATAGATGGTCCTTCGAGCCGGATACCCTGTATAGAACCGGCGATTCACTGTTAGTTATCTTCCGGAGCATTTTGCGTTAGCAGTTTATTAGCTTTTCGGCAACCACGTGTTCCCTGCCTTCACACAACTGTATCGGCCATGACTGAAGACCCTGTTCGTGCTCTCTCGAATCGCAAGAAAAAGCGAGGAATCGTAAAAGCCTCTCTTACTCGTATTAGTAACCGCTTGGATGTTTTGGAACATTCTACCGACCTAAGCTCGGAAGAACCTCGACGCCTTACCACACGTCTGGAATCCTTGGTTGCAGAGTTCAAAGTTCATCACTACGCTGTCATTGACCTGATCGATGACGAAGCAGAGCTGGAGGCGCAACAAACTATTCTCGATGAACATGATGATTTCGTGGCTGCGCTCACCTCTCGTTTGGAAAATCTTGCAACCATTTTTTTGTCCCGAAACTCCAGTGAACCCAAGAAGGCTCTGAAACGTCTAAAAAATCTTGAAAGAGGATTGAAGGCTGTGCAAGATGGAACCTCTGCGCTTCCTACAGGCGAGGATGGCATCTGTCTACTACAGCAATACACTGAACAGCTTACAGAAATTAAAGCGGAATCTACCGATATACGTCGAAGTCTACTTACCTTTGAAGTGGAGGATGATAGTGAGCTTGGTCTTCTTCTCAATCACATTGAAAGGAATATATTTGATCTATCTCTGGCCATCAAGAAATTATTGCGAGCACACGACCCTCCTAGCATCTCTAGCAGGCCGGATCCGAGTGGAGTCAAGCTTCCTAAACTTGATGTACCCACATTTGATGGGAACATACTCAATTGGAAGACTTTTGGGAACAATTTGATGTATCCGTGCATTCTCGAACTAACCTTACAGACACTGAGAAGCTTGCCTATCTACGCCATGCCCTCAAGGATGGGAGTGCTAAGACATCGATAGAAGGATTGTCTAGATCTGGTGACCACTATAATAAAGCTCTTACCTGTTTGAAATCACGCTATGATCGTCCTCGACTGATACATCAGGCTCATGTACAGAAAATCTTGGAAGTTCCCAACTTGAAAGATGGAACAGGAAGGGAATTACGTCGCTTACATGATGTGGCCCAGCAACATTCACGTGCACTTAAAGCTCTAGGCCATGAACCATCTGGTTCATTCATTACCTCGTTGTTGGAACTTAAGCTGGATGTCAACACCATGTTCGAATGGCAACGCCATAGTCAATCATCTCATGACGTACCTCACTACAAAGAACTGTTGGAATTCATCAATCTCAGAGCACAGGCATCTGAAGTCTCAATGCCAGACTCTAGTAAAAGATCATTCAAATTTGAGCCCTACAAGAAGAGTTTCTCTAACCCGAAAGCTGTGGCATCCTTTGCAGCTAGTGCAGATTCATCGAGTATGTGTGTGGTGTGCAAGTCAGAAAGGCATCCTCTGTATGCCTGTCCCAAATTCAAGTCTTTTCATCACGAGGACAAGAGATCAGCATTGAAATCCAACAGACTATGCATCAATTGCTTGAAACCAGGACACATTGTTCGGAACTGCAAATCATTGCATCGTTGTCGAGTTTGTCAGAGACCTCACCACACTCTCCTCCACCTTGAAGGGAAGACCCAATCCAGTGTTGCAAGTATTCCTGGTCAACTCCCTGCTGCGCCGGTCACTGCTGCGCCAGCCACTGCCACGCCTGTTACTGCTGCGCCCATTACTGCCACGCCTGTTACTGCTGCGCCCATTACTGCCACGCCTGTTACTGCTGCGCCCATTACTGCTGTGCCGATCCCTGCTGCGCCGATCCCTGCTGCACCCATCACGTCTTCACACGCTGCTACAGAAATTAAGTCTAATTTGTTGCTGATGATTTGTAGTGTGCGAGTCGAAGGCTCTGATGGTTCCTCCATGAAGGCCAGAGCACTACTTGATTCCGGCTCATCAGCATCCTTCATCTCCGAGTGTCTTGCCCAGAATCTTCATCTTCCGCGGTACAACCAGAATACTAAGATATCAGGAGTAGTTGGATTTACGCACAATTCTGTGCATTCTATTACCACTTTTCGTGTATTCTCTGAATGTAATCCAGACAAGAAGTTTTCTACTTCTGCCGTTATTGTCCCTCGAGTTACTTGTGACTTACCTCTACATCACGTCGCTTTTGATCAGAACTGGAATCATCTTATGGATCTTCATCTTGCTGATCCAGGATTCGGAAAACCTGGAAGAATAGATCTGCTATTGGGTATCGAAGTCTTCTCAGAAGTAATGCTCGAAGGGCGACGCACGGGACCTGTAGGATCTCCCACTGCTTTCGAGACTCACTTTGGTTGGATCTTGTCTGAATGCACAAGTCCTTGTACTCCCACTATTACTTCTCATCATGTCACTGTACTGACAGGTGATGATCTTCTACGTCGGTTCTGGGAGATTGAGGAGAAATCGTTTGCTGAATCAGGTTACACATTGGAAGAGAAGGCGGTTATGGATCACTTTAAAAGTCATCACATTCGATTAGAGGATGGAAGATTCGAGGTTCCACTACTCAAGAAATCTGAAGTCAAACCTCTCGGAGAATCTCGATCGCAAGCCGTTAGACGATTTATCAGCTTTGAGCACTCTCTGCATATGAAGGGCCACTTTTCAGAATTCAAGGCAGTCATTGATGAGTATTTCGACTCTGGTCATGCAGAGGTGGTACCTGAGAATGATCTCCACAAGTCACCCCATTCCGTATACTACTTGCCCATGCACGTGGTAACGAAGGCATCCAGTACGACAACCAAGATTCGTGCAGTTTTTGATGCGTCGAGCAAGACATTTAGTGGTATCTCTTTGAATGATTTGCTTTTAGTTGGTCCCACTGTACACTCGTCACTGATTGATGTTCTCCTGCACTTCAGGCTCCATAGAGTAGCTCTGATCGCAGACGTTAGTCGCATGTACCGAGCAATTGCATTAACTGAGTCAGATCGTGATCTTCATCGTTTCATTTGGAGGAGCTCACCTAGTGGACCACTCAAGGATTATAGGATGACTCGTTTGACCTTTGGAGTTTCAGCTTCCTCATTTATTGCCAATATGTGTGTGAAACAAAACGCTCTAGACCATGTACTTGAATTCCCTCTGGCTGCTAAGGCAGTGGAAGAATCATTTTATGTCGATGATGGACTTACAGGCGCAGACTCAATTGAACAAGCCATTGAATTGTATCACCAGCTTCAATCTCAATTCGCTAAGGGAGGATTTCTCCTTCGTAAATGGAATTCAAATGAGGAGGAAGTTTTGCAACATATTGATCCTCAGCTACGTGAGCAGAAGTCAGTTCACCCGATATCAGGCCCTGACGAGTACGCCAAAACCTTGGGAATTGGATGGAATTCAACTCTTGATCACTTTTGCTTGACCGTGGCAGATTTTCCAGCTGCGGAAGTTATGACAAAACGTTTGCTCAGACATTGCCAAGACTTTTGATGCTCTTGGTTGGTTCTCCCCAGTTATCATCATGGCCAAAGTTCTCTTACAACGTGTGTGGGAGGAGAGGATTCAGTGGGATGAACCTGTGCCTGAAGATATTCAGCAGAAGTGGTGGAAATGGAGGTCTGAACTCATTCTAATCACTGGCAAATGTATCCCTCGATGTTATTTCCCCAAGGATGTCAACATTGTTTTCTGGCAGTTGCATGGCTTTTGTGATGCATCCGAGTCGGCTTATGCCGGAGTTGTATATGTTCGGATGGTGGATGTTGCTGGCTCCATTCACACCTCACTTGTGGTTGCAAAAACCAAAGTTGCTCCTCTGAAGAGGCTATCTATTCCTCGTTTGGAGTTGTGTGGAGCTCATCTTCTCTCTCAACTACTGCAACATTGCCAGAGTTTGTTTAGTATGTCCACTACTGATATATTCGCATGGACAGATAGCACAATCGTATTGAATTGGATCGCCAGGAACCCACGTCGTTTTAAGACTTATGTTGCAAATCGGATCACAAACATCACTGAGGCCGTGCCACCAAGTCGCTGGAATCATGTGGAAGGCATACTTAACCCCGCTGATTGTGCTTCCAGGGGCATATTTCCTTCTGAGCTACTATCTCATGAACTTTGGTGGGACGGTCCACCCTGGCTTCGGCTAGGAGTATGTCAATGGCCTCAGTCGTCATCCCTGCAGCCAAACAGCCATGAAGTAGAGGCAGATGAGATTGTAGTGCATGTCGCCACCGTGCTGATCAATACCCTTATCCCCTTTGACCGTTTCTCTCGATTTGAATGCTTGACAAGAGTTACTGCCTGGATGCGTCGATTTGTACACAACTGTCGTTCACAACATCAGGGAATAGATCCCAAGTCTGGCTCTCTTTCTTCTGATGAGTTGAATACAGCGATGCTTGTTTGGATTAGTTTAACTCAGTCTCAAAGCTTTCATGACGAGGTTCAGTGCTTGGAAAACGGAAAGGAGCTCCCCAAGAGCAGTTGTTTGCGCGCTCTGCGCCCATTCCTCGATGATGGTAAACTCTTAAGTGTTGGAGGACGATTGCACAATTCCCAATTTCCATATGCTCAACGGCATCCTCTCATCCTCTGTGGCAAGCACTGTTTGACCAAACTTATCATTCGAGATGAGCATCTTCGACTGCTCCATGCTGGTCAAACTCCAGTCAATGCCTCGCTGGGACGACGTTTTCACATTGTTGGCCAATGCTCTGCGGTCCGCTCAATCATTCATGCATGTGTTCAATGCAGACGGACGTCTGCCAGGCCTCAGCCTCCACCCATGGGTCAACTACCTCCACAGCGTATTACTCCAGGAATCATCTTTGAGAACGTAGGGATAGACTACGCTGGCCCCGTCTACATCAAGCTAGGTAGGGTTCGCAAACCTGTGGTTGTCAAGGCTTATGTTTGTCTTTTTGTGGCCATGTCTGTCAAAGCTGTGCACTTGGAGGCTGTATCAGATCTCTCGTCATCCGCGTTCATAGCCTGTCTTAGAAGATTTATTTCACGACGAGGCAAGCCTCACTCCATTTGGAGCGATCATGGCACTAATTTTGTGGGTGCATCTCGTGAACTGAAAGAATTGGTTGAATTTCTTGAAAGGCAGAAATCCTCTGGAAAGATCCCTGAATTTTGTGCATCACAAGGTATCCGATGGAACTTCATCCCAGAAAGGGCCCCGCATTTCGGAGGCCTCTGGGAGTCAGCAGTCAAAAGTGTCAAGACTCACCTAAGGAGAGTTATGGGCAACGTCAAATTCACATTCGAAGAGCTAACCACAGTTTTGACTCAGATCGAGGCTTGTTTGAATTCACGACCTCTAGCTTCCTTACCTTGTGAAGGAGAAGGCCTCGAAGTACTCACCCCAGGCCATTACTTGATTGGACGGCCACTGGAGGCCTTGCCTGACTCGTCACCATCCCCACCAGTGTCCATGCTTCGCTGCTGGGTTCTGACACAGAGTGTTGTGCGACATTTTTGGAAGAGATGGTCCTCTGAATATCTCACCTGTTTACGGAAGTTTTCTAAATGGCACTCTCCAACTAGGAATCTGCAGACAAATGACATAGTTGTTCTGCGAGACGAGAACTTTCTTCCTGCTAAGTGGCCAATGGGAAGGATCATTGGAGTCCATCCTGGCACAGACGGTACTGTTTGGGTTGTCACTGTCAAGACGGCCACAGGCATCTATAAGAGGCCAGCTGTTAAAGTTGCATTGCTGCTTCAAGCAAACTAACATTCTTATTGAAAGACTTTGTCTTGGCCGGCGGTATGTTTGTGTCCTAGTGTATTGTTTGTGTTTCAATAGCTTACATTCTTGTTTGGTAAAGTATCGTCATCGTCATTTCCTCGTTTTTGATTGTAATCATTCATTTTTTCTTATCGTATAATTAGAGAGCAAAAAATACAAATTGTTGACAGTTTAAATGGTAGCTAGACACACTTGGGCTCTCGCGCTCCGAAGACAAGCTCCTTCACAATAATGAGTCAAGCTCTAGGTTATATTCAAATTCTTGAGGAGTTGCCTTGGCAACCACTTTAATGAGGGCCGGCCCGAACATCCTCCCCGGCAGAAGATGAAGTAGAAGCAGTCTGAACAGGTAGGAGCACTAGGTGTCTCGTAGGCCGATGATAAATCTTGCCCTTGATGCTAATGTCAACAACCCTGACGTGGCCATCTGACCCAGGATACAGCTTAACGACACGGGCCATGGGCCAAGTACGATTGAAGGCTTCAGGATCCTTGTGGAGTACTATATTGTCCACACGTAGCTCTCGGTTTCCAGTCTTCCACTTGAATCTCTTTTGCAGACATCTCAGGTACTCTTTCTCCCATCTCCTCCAGAAATCCTCGCTGAGGCATTGGACAAGATTCCACTGGCGTTGAGAACTAATTTTCTCTGTGTTTCCTCTCTGGGGAAGGGCATGAAGGGAGCGACCTATGAGAAAATGCCCTGGCGTCAATGGTGTTGATCCATCTTCTGCAGGACCATCAATGGGGACCAAAGGTCTGGAGTTCAAGACCTGCTCTATCTGAGTTAAAACAGTGTTAAGCTCCCCAAACGTGAGAATATGTGCTCCAATGGTCTTGCGCAGGAGGGTTTTCATACTGCGCACAGCTGATTCCCACTGTCCTCCGAAATGAGGGGCACGGCTAGGGGGAAAATGCCACTTGATTCCTTGGGTAGAAAACCAGTTAGCAACATCCTCAGGGGAAGAAACTCGGCTGTCGATGAAGTCTCTGAGCTCGGCAAGGTCTCTCTTGGCACCAACAAAGTTTGAGCCATTGTCAGTGTAGATCACCTTTGGAAGTCCACGACGTGCGACAAATCGCTGAAGACATGCTAAGAAGGCCTCTGTGGTGAGATCTTCCACGAGTTCAAGATGTACGACTTTGACACAAAAGCAAACGAACACTGCTACGTATGCCTTGACATGCACGGGCTTGTGTACATGACCCAACTTGTAGAGAATCGGTCCAGCATAGTCAATTCCAACATTGGAGAAAGGAGGTGAAGGAGTTACTCTGTCAGCTGGTAATTCTCCCATGGATACGGTGAGAGTTCTGGCATAAACTCTCTGACAAGTCACACAGTCTCTACTAACTCTCCTTACAAGATTCCGCAGCCTGGGAATATAGTACAACGCTGTCATCATAGACATCACTGTGGATGGACCAGCATGAAGAGACTGAACATGTGTATGCCTGACCAGTAATAAAGCTAAATGTGACTTTGCAGGAATAACAATCGGGTGAGCAGTTGAAGAATCCAGCTGAGATTGCTGAAGCCTTCCTCCAATCCTCAGCAGACCATCTGGATCTAAGAAAGGGGAGTAAGCAGACAGGGGATTGGTATTAAGAAGGGATTGTGACCTTTGTAGAACTCGACGTTTAGAATGGTAGAATAATTCTTGACTGAGTTTAAAAAGTCGCTTCTCAGCCTGCACTTGTTCTTCAGCAGACTGATATGTTGGAAAGGTGGCTGATCTGTTCCTGGTGCGGCTAATGAAACGTAACATCCAGATCATCACCCTGACATACTTGCTGTATTTGGAGAACTTGAGGTCAAACTCTTCCTGAGAACCTGTGACAGACAAGACAGCAGCACGAAGCTCAGGTAGTTCACGAGATCTGGACGGCGTGGCCAATCTGAAGGAGGGAGCTGTAGCCAAGGAGGACCGTTCCACCATAAGATGTTGGCAAGAAGTTCCTTAATAGTTGATCCTCGCCAGGCACAGTCTGCAGGATTGTCATCAGAAGAAACATATCTCCACTGCTCTGCTGGGACAAGTGACACAATCTGAGTTACTCGGTTGGAGACAAACACCTTGTACTGTGAAGCAGCTCCATTCAGCCATCCTAACACAATAGCAGAATCTGCATGTCCAAGCATAAATGCTCACTCGTGGAATATTCAGATCCTGCGAGATTGTAGAGACCAATTTGGCCAGCAGAAGAGCTCCACAGAGTTTCTTAAGCTGTCAGTCTCTCTGCTCTAATTATTCTTCCTCTTTCTTGGTTTTGGCAGATTCACACAGATGATGCAAATGTCATGGACTTACGTACTTAGGGAGGAAATCACTACCTTAGTAGAAGAAAATAGCCTTTCACGCACAAACTGACTTAACTGCTCCTGGCCTTCAGTATGTGAACTTTTACAAAATTTGTTTCAATCACTTTTGTTGCTAATCTTTAGTTGCAATATTTTACAATCTCTGAGATTTTTTAGTTTTAAATAAGTCAAAAGAAATCAACTGAGCATGAAAGTGGTCTTCATTTTGGCTGTCCAGCTTTGTTGTTCTACTTTGGTACATCAAGATCATCTGTTGTGTTGACACCATCAACTGAGCATGAAAGTGGTTTTCATCTTGGCTATCCAGCTTTGTTCTACTTTGGTACATCAAGATCATCTGTTGTGCTGACACCATCAACTGAGCATGAAAGTTGTCTTCATCTTGGCTGTCCAGCTTTGTTCTACTTTGGTACATCAAGATCATCTGTTGTGTTGACACCATCAACTGAGCAGCATGAAAGTGGTCTTCATCTTGGCTATCCAGCTTTGTTCTACTTTGGTACATCAAGATCATCTGTTGTGCTGACACCATCAACTGAGCATGAAAGTTGTCTTCATCTTGGCTGTCCAGCTTTGTTCTACTTTGGTACATCAAGATCATCTGTTGTGCTGACACCATCAACTGAGCATGAAAGTGGTCTTCATCTTGGCTGTCCAGCTTTGTTCTACTTTGGTACATCAAGATCATCTGTTGTGCTGACACCATCAACTGAGCATGAAAGTGGTCTTCATCTTGACTATCCAGCTTTGTTCTACTGTGGTACATCAAGATCATCTGTTGTGCTGACACCATCAACTGAGCATGAAAGTGGTCTTCATCTTGGCTGTCCAGCTTTGTTCTACTGTGGTACATCAAGATCATCTGTTGTGCTGACACCATAAAGTTATTTAGTTTCCAAAGCTGAATGTAATCGTAGGTTGTAAGACAGAAATGAATTTCTAGGACATGTGGTCTTTTCAAGCACACCCACACGAATTTACTTTCTTGGCAGATAATAGCCTTCTCAGAAGAATCTTTTCCAACTTTTTATTCTCAAATGGCTCCAGCTTTCAAAAGTAAAAAATATTGCCTTCCCCCTCATCATTATGCTTATAATTAATACAATTTTGGGACTTCAATCAAATATTGTAAGAAACATTCCTTGCATAGAAATTTTTTTTTCACATTTTTATATTAATTAAAGCCTCCTAACAAAAGCTTCAATTTGGTGCCAAATACATGAGAATAGCTCCATTCCACAAGGAGCTATTGCCCCACTAAATTTATCAAAGTCATTACAAAGCAACACAAATACATAGTTTTGTTTTAAAGCATAATTACTGATAGATTACAAGTTTGGCAGACAGCATATTTGGAATCAGCAGGTCACATAGGTCTAGAAATAACTGTTTTCCAACTTTTCCCCACAAATGCCTGCAGGATTTTTATAAGTCACAATTTGTAAAATTTTGACCTGACTGTTCTTGCCGCCACTGCAACCACTTGCTTTTGAGATCCGGAGGTAAGTCATCATCCCAATGGCACTTTCTTTTCCTCAAGTCTTGCATAAGCAGCTTGATACTGAAGGAAACTGGAGCAAACCAACCTAGGATATCAAAAACCTTGGGTGCATCCGATGCTACAGTGCGCATTGTAGGATTCTCTGGGACAGGCTGTGAAGGTGTAGAGACATGTAGACAGTCTTGGTCTGTATCCCAGTGGAGTCCTAAGGCCTTGTTGTCCAGAAGGACCAAGGGTCAGAGGAGAGGACTCTTTCTCTCGCAGTTCAGGAGGGATAGTCTAGATGTTAGCACTTCCTGGGATGAAGAACGCCACTTTCTCAGTGTCATTTTTCCTTTGGACACCAAGTTGGTAACTTCTTGTTGAAGATCTTGTGCATCTTTCTCAGAATCAGCACCCATCAAACAATCATCCACATAAAATGAATGTCGAATGATCTGAGCAGCTCTAGGATATTCCTGTTCATAGTCATTAGCCAGCTGCAACAATACTCTCGTAGCCATAAAGGGAGAGCTAGACACTCCAAATGTCAGCCTCATCATTCTGTAATCCTGGAGTTGATTGTGCTCATCAGCAAGCAGAAAACGATGGAGATCACGTTCAGAGGACTGCAAGCCAATCTCCCTAAACATCTTGGAGATGTCAGCTGAGAGACCTACTAGAGGGAGTCTAAATCGGTTGATAACTGTGGTCAACAGTGGATAAAGAGAGGGCCCACTCCAACATGTCATTTAGGGACACCCCATTGGAACTCTTGGAAGAGGCGTGACGCCGTCAAACACCACTCTGATCTTAGTGGTAGAGGAAGTCTCCTTAAAGACTCCATGCATGGGTAGATTATAGGTGTCACTTGGAGGCTTCTTCAGATCGGCAGGGGGAACAGGCTCGGCGTGGTTTAGCAACACATATTCGCAAACACTCTCATGGAAATTCAACCAGGTTCCTTTCTTTGTCAGTGATCTCTCATTTTGGTAGTAGCGACGTATAGCATTACGTCTGGACTCGCCCAATACAGGAACAGGATCCTTTTTGGGGAGAACCACGTAGTACCGGCCTTCATTATCTCTGACAGTAGTGTTACTGAAAAGTTGCATAGCCCTTTGGTCTGCTGGAGACAAAGCAGACTGATCACCTGGAACTGACTCCTGCTCCCAGAATTGCTGCAAGAGATTGTCCAAGTGCTCTTCAGCTGCTGCAATCTTGAGACAAGTGACTGTGGAGGAATCAGCATATGGGAGAGATCCTGTCACTGCCCAGCCAAACATATAGTGTTTTGAGCCTTGAGATGATGATCCCTAGAGTAGTGAGTGCCTGCCCCCACTTCTGCTAGGACAGAAGGTTGCTGTGCAAGTATTTCAGTGCGATCTCATGGCTTGTAGTAAGGATCTGCCAACTGAAGACCCTGCAGGAAGGGTTTGGTATAAACTTCGGACATTGGCATAGTGATGTTAGAATCAGGGATTTTATCTGTCACATAAGCTTGAATGGGTAGGGACCGTTTCAGGCCTGTGTAAACTGGTGACAGCTCAAGCTCGACGACATCCTCATGGTGACGCTCAGCATTGGCTCCTTGAATGAGGAGTGGTTTGTCTTTAATGCGCTTTGCCTTCAACGAGTTAGCCAATCTCGACGTAACTAAGGACACAGCAGCTCCACTATCCAAACGAACTCTGGCTTCTTGAATGAGACACCCGGCCTTGACACGTGCCATCACTGTAGGTGGACGATACTCAAGATTCTGACTTACAATAGTGTGCTGACATGGCGAAAACAAACGTGCAGGTAGCGTGGGTAGCTCATTTGCAGAGGATTGTGGCAGAGATAGTTGCAGAGGATAAGGCTGCAGAGCAGAAGCTTGTAGAGGAGAAGCTTGTAGAAGAGTAGGCTGCAGAGGAGATGCTTGTAGAGGAAATGATTGCACAGGAGCTGCTTGTACAGGAGATGGTGTTGGTTGAGATGGCTTGTGCAGCAAAGTATGATGATGCTGAGGACACTCTCGACAGTGATACTGACTAGGACAGTCTTTCACATTGTGACCTCGACCAAGACAGTTGAGGCACAGCTTGGCCTTCCTTACTGCTTCTTGACGTTGGCTAACAGTGAGTGCTTTGAACTTTTGGCATTGTCGTACATTGTGAGATTCAGAACACTGAGGGCAGGACATAGATGATGATGATGCACCCATCACCATGGCCGACTTCTTGACAGGTTTGGGTTTGGATGGTTCCAGACGACCTAACTTGACGTCATCTGCTAGTGCATTGGCTCTCTTCTCAAGGAATGCTTTCAACATGTCAGCATCAGGAGGAATGTCTACAGTGGAAGAGAACAGTTTCCATTCCCTACGAAGGTCATCTGTCATATTTAGCTCTACCTGAGCTGTCAAGTATTGGTCTAAAGTCATACCCTTGTGTCGCTCTAGCCCATTGCGATGAATTCTGAAGGAAGAGAGTGTATCTTTTAGCGATGTCCTAGAATCTGACATGTTTTTTTGCTCACACAGTTTCTTCACATGATGTTTGTACACAACTCTGGGGTGATCGTACGTCTTCTTGAGGCATGCTATAACTTCTTCGTACTTATCATGAGCTCCTGCAGCAGTCCTAGCTTCTTTCAGGGCCTCCTGGCCTTGCATAGACTCCAGAAGGTGAGCAATCTTTTCTTCATCTGTTAGGCCAACTTCTTTGGCCAGTAGTGGTTCAAAAACTCTCCAAAAATCTCGCCAATCCAAAATGTCACCTGAGAACTTGGGAAGCTTAGTCTTGAGAGAATTATTACGATGTGGGCATACGGAGACTGAAGTAGATGATGCAGATGGAGGACTTGCAAGAGAAGTTGGAGGTGTAGAAGCAGCTCTCATTTCATCATCAAAGCATAGCTGTAGCTGCTTAATGAGAGGACGTATTTCATCTCTCTTTGTGGCCAGTTCATCATAACCATGCAAGCTGGATGTGTCTGACTGGAACTGTTCATACTGTGTCCAGAGGGCCTGGCATTTTGATTTGAAGTGAGGGCCAACGAGGGAGGGCACTTCGTCGAGGTCCGCTATCTGATCATGAATTTTATTCCCCAGAGACCACGTAGAAACAGCTTGAATGAGGCAGTTCAGTTCACAGGTCAGTTCATAGTTGAGAGGACGCTGTAGGTCTAGCTCTTCGGCTTCGGAGTCAATAGGTGGTGCAGTTGACACCTCATCGATCCGGTCTTGGATGGCCTCGAAGCTACTGACCTGCTCTTCCAGATACCCAGAACGTTTGTGTAGGTCTGCAAGATTTTGGCGTCGCAATGCATGACGTTCAACAATCTTGATGTGATTGCGCACTTTGGTGATATTTCCCTTCTGTGCAGCTCGTTTAGACTTGAGGAGGGAGACATCGGTGATTGCAGAGACTTGGTCTGCTATGGAGTCCATAATCACTACACAAGATTTGCTGTTCAAGGTACGTCCAACAATAGGAGTAGTCCTTTCAGCTTGTCTGAACGGCTGAGAGAAGGCTGATAAGGATCCTCCAAACTAGGAAGATCCGGCTCGAAGGACCAGTTTATGGGGCGGCAAACGTTATGGAGAGGGGTTGTAAGGCCCTCACGCTTGACCCCACTACAAAAGGAGTAGCTAGAATTATATTTAGAAGTCTAAAGGGACTGAACACTTTTAGTTTTTCAAACTTCTTGCAAGACTGCCAAAACAAAGGTATAGAGAGATATATATAAGGAAAAAAAATGATACTAAGGGGGGAAGTTGAATAAGAGGTGATGATTAGTTATTGAATGGGAGGTGTGACTGAATCAATATACCTAGTGTGAGACACGAACAGTGGGGTGTATAGAGTGTAAAAGAGGGTCAAACAAAAACATAAGGAGTCACACACATACATACAATAATGAGTCCAGCTCTAGTTCATATTCAAATTCTTGAGGAGTTGCCTTGGCAACCACTTTAATGAGGGCTGGCCCGAACAGTAAGACAGAGTGTCCCAAGCAGCTTACTCTTAAGAAAACTTTAGATAAAGCTACCTTCTATCCGAAAGAATCTACTAAAAGAAAAAATATTGACAATGCACTAATTGAAATGATTGTGACCGACTTACAACCCATTTCTGTTGTTGAGGATAATGGATTCCAGAAGTTTGTGTCTGTTCTTGATCCTCGTCATGAGCTACCCAGTAGACGAACAGTTGTAAGAAGTCTTCTTTTGGAGAAGTACACATCTGTCAAACAGACTTTGAAAATTGAATTAGACAATTCAATGACAATAGCTCTGACAACTGATCTGTGGACATCCAGGCAGACACAGTCTTACTGTTGCATCAGTGCACATTACATTTCATGTAACTGGCTCAAATCTGCACTGCTTGAAACATTTGAATTTAATGAGTCACATACAGCTGAAAACATAGCAACTCATCTCAAAACAGTGGCATCCAATTGGGAAATCGATTCTAAGGTGGTATGTGTTGTCACAGACAATGCTAGCAACATGGTTTCAGCTATCAGCAAAACTGGGTGGCGACATCTACCTTGCTTTGCACATACCCTTAATTTGATTGTACAAAATGCAATCAAAGCTGATCCTATCGTACAACAAATTCAACTCCAGTGTAAAGATGTTTCACACTTTCACAGAAGTGTCAAGTCCAGTGATAAGTTAAGGAAATTCAAAGTCAACTTTCACTTCCCCAACAGAAGCTGATACATGTGACAAGACGCATGACACACGAATTGGCAAGCCTCAAAACATCGGAGGGTAGTCAATCAGAGAGTGACAGCCTGCCTGCAACAGAATCACTCCCAGTATACCAAAAACAAATGAGCTCTGGGCATCATTTGATCAGAAAGTGACTGATTATAATTCTAGAAGAAGCACAATGTCTGATTCTATAGTTGAGGTACGACAATACTTGATGAGGGCAATATTGACAGGAAAAAGAATCCTCTAGAATGGTGGCAACAAAACTCATCTCGATTTCCAAACCTCCAGAAGTTAGCAAGGAAATATCTCTGTACACCTGGCTCATCAGTACCTTCTGAGCGTGTTTTTTCCACAGCTGGCCAACTCATTTCAGAGCGAAGAAGCAGAATCACACCACAGAAGATTGACATGATGCTCTTTCTAAATCAAAATAGCGAACTTTTTCATCCGTAGTAGTTGCTTTGCTTACATGTAATACTCTTTCAAACCATTTTTTTGACAATTCATCTAAATTCAAAAGAATAATTTAATTAATTAGTGCGCATGCGTGGTATCGATATAGGTATCGATACCGCTGATACCAGGTTCGAAAGTACTTGGTATTATAACTTTACAACCACTATATAACAAAGTGAATTAAAAGAGATGAAATGTGATATGATGGGTGGATGAAGGACAAACTCTATGTACAAGAGAGCAGCCTAGTTAGCTAAAAGAAAAGAAAAGGTATATAAATGATAATAAAACAGCTAAGTGTGAGAGGGGAGTGATACATTAATAAAGTGACTGTGACATCTGGAGCAAGGACATAAAGAACAAAATGTGCAGGAATTGTCTCAATCAAAGTGTGCAATAAACAGATCCCAAAATTTTTGCTTGAGAGAACGTTTAATAGAAGTGAAGGACAATGAAAGATCAATAGGTGAGAATGTATTCCATAGTAGAGATATGCGATTAAAATATTGATGTCGTGTAGTGGTGGTGCGTTGGAACTTAATTTCTAATTTACGATTAGATGAAGATCTTGTGGACCCAGAGTGAAAAGTGACTTGATTAAATACATTAAATGAATCAGATGGATGCTTAAACAAAAATAATAGGTCTAGTAATTGTAAGTAGTACATTAGTGGTAAAATATTGAGATGAATAAGTCTTAATTTGTAAGAAATATAATTATTTAAAATGTATTTAGTTGCACGCCGTTGAACTCTTTCCAATAAGATAATGTCTTGTATTTTGTTGGGAAACCATAGCTGGGAACAGTAGGTCAGCTGAGATCTTACAAGTGATAGATAGAGGGATTCTTAATGTTAATGGGTGATGTGCAAGGAATTGCTCGCCTAATTAAATACAGAGACAGATAAGCTTTGCTGCATATTTCTTTGATGTGGACAGACCAAGATAAACTAGCAGAGATTAAAATACCTAAATCTTTCTGTTGAGTTACTGTTTTAATTGTATCATTACTGATGGTGTAATTGTTGTTAGTAGATGATGATAGGGAGACGTTCATGTAGCTATGCACATTTAGAAGTATTTAAAGAAAGTTTCCAAGATTGACACCATGACAATAAATTGTCAAGATCTTTTTGAAGAGCTAAATTCTCACTTGCAGAGTTTAGAGAGGCAATAAGTTTGGCATCATCAGCAAATAAAAACACAGACGAAAAAGAGCAGGGAGACTGTATGTCGTTAACATAAATAAGAAAAAGCATACAACCTTGTAGACTATGAGGGTTTCTTCCAGTGACGAGTTCTTCCGGTAATATCGGTCTGAACAGTCCCTACTATTGTCCCGTAAGTATGTGCTATTCCCTTGGCCGTATCTCAGCTAGGACTTTGAGATAGAAGAAAGTTCAAATGCCACAGGAACCCGCTAACTCCAACCCAGTCATTGGTTTAGCTTATGGAGGCTAAAAGCAATATTATGTCATGAATACCAGTCTGCTGATAGAACAACTTATTTTTTTACAACACGAGAGTCCAGTATAGTCGTAGACTGCCTATATGTTTAGTCACAATGTGTACTAAAAATTACATCATAATTGAAGTGGCAACCCTGCCTAGAGTTGGACTAAAGTGTCATGATAGCTTATCAGTTTGACTCTCGCTGGCATTTCCCCCTGTATGGCCAGTATGTTGTAGTTAGCTAGCTGCTTTCTTGCTATAAGTAAATTTAAAGGGATTAAGTTTGCCCATGATCACTGGTAGCTATTCACAGACAATAAATGAGAGAATCTCTTCCTGTGATGCTTACTCCCACCAGCACCTGCTTTGTTCAGTTGGAAGGTCTATGTAGGTCCTCCGTATTTCTGTGGCTGTAGGTCCTCCATTTTTCTGTGGTTCTCTACCCAATATAACCATGTGCATGTTTCATATTCATTGCACACTCTTTGGCTTCCTCAAATCACACTCTCTGACTTCAACTATTCTCACCCTACAAGTCTCACTCTGCTGCTTTAGCAGTCTCACTCCATATTCCAGACTTAATCAGTGACCTCTGCCATTCTTGCTGTCAGGCCTCCACTAATCTCACTCTATGGCCACTGCTAGTCACACTCCGTCTTTCATTGACTATTCTCTCTTTCTGGTCTCTCTTTTGCCCTCTGCCAGTCTCACCTTTCCCTTTCTCGCTCTTCCATCTTGTAAGTCTCTTTCTAGTCTCTGCTGTGTTCCACTCTCATTCCTCTTTATACTGATTCACAACTATTGTCTATCTTTTCTTTCTTTTTCTCCTGTTCTCCTCCCTTAATCCATATTTCTCATACATTTCTATGGACCCAGTGATCCATCCGTGTGTAGTTCTCTTGATTGTAGCCACTTCATACTTTCGTCTTTCTGTTGTGGGTGGGTCCTGTGCCTCCTGCCACCTTGCCCTACCTGCTGTGGTCCTTTTCATTGACTCTGTTTAATTTCCTTAGACCCTTAATGTGATAGTAATGACTAGGGGCCATCCATTGGGTTGATGGAACCTCCTGAACACCTAGATTATTGACAACAAAGCGTGATAGTGATGGATGAATGCTTGTTTTTGTGTTGTTGTTTTTTAACATCTATAGGAAGGTGGTTGCAAATCAGGATATAGATATTGTTGGTTTCTGTCATCATTTCTTTTTTCTACTAATCTTGTCTTCATCTCTTTCTATGTTTAGTTTTCTTTTCTTTTATATTCTTTGTTTCATTTACCCTCTCTTTTTTTTTTTAATGATAATGTGAATCAACTGGTTCTGTCACTATAGCATTTCCCCCCCTCTCCTGGAGTATCATACCAGTATGAATGCAAGTTTATACACACAATTCTTTGTTATTTTATTATTCTTTAGGTAGCGCAGTAGAACTGAAGTTGCTGGATGTGAATGTCAGTAAAGGACTCAAACAAGGAAAATCATTCACCATCAAATTTGAATGCTTGGACCAAAATGAACAAATTTGCAAAAATGGTTAGTAGACTAACTTGGTAATTGCTACAATTAATATCTGACATCATTAAAGCAAATTTCTCTTCTTTTTTTTTTAATTCAATTTGGTTGAGCGAAATCCATTTTACCTTGGTTGTTTTGTTACTTCCCGTCTCATTGTTGTTACGGGGTATTGATAAAAAATATTTGGCTAGTATGGTTTGCCTGATTTGATGTGGTATTGCTACTGACTATACCATACTTCCTGCATTTAGGAGTGGGCATATTATGAAGAAAAAACAAACAAACTGCTGATTAAGTTTTTGGGTCCAACTATAAAAATTTATCCGGTTGAATTTGAGTTTAAATCTTCTTTTCTATCCACATGAGAAAACATGCGAAGGACATACAGTGCCAATTTTTTTTTTGTGTGTTTGATTTTTTAGTATAGTTTATTTGTTGAATTACCTGGGCTAAGCCAGTCCAGTATGAAAATTGCATTGCAAAGGTACACAGGTTCTGGAAGAATTTAATTACCTTCAAGAAGCCTTTGAATCCAATGGTTTCCCACATTTATTAGTCAAAAATTGCCTAAAAAAGGCGCAGAAACCCATACCACCACCAACTGATGAGAAAGAAGAGAAGAAGCCAAAAATCTTTTGCACACCGTATGTCAAGGGTTTCAGTGAGAACCTAGAGAGAGGGTGTGGCAATATCAACATCAGGCCAGTGTTCAAAACCAGTAGGACACTACGCAGTCTATTAGTGAAAGTAAAGAAGAGAATACCCCAAGGAAAAATCAAAGGTGTGATATATAGGGTGCAATGCGATTGTGGCAGCTCTTATGTGGGCGAAACGGGCAGGACCCTTGAAACCAGACTGAAAGAACACAAGAGGGCAATCAGATATGATGACCAGAACAATGGCATTGCTGTTCATGCCAACACTACATGCCATACCCATCCAATGGGAAGAAGCTGAGATTCTCGCCAAAGAACAAGACTGGCATAAGAGGAAGTTCAAAGAAGCGCTACACATCAGAGAAGAAAGCAAAACCATGAACCTGGATCTAGGCAGGCTAATTAACCCAATCTGGAACACAATAACATAGACAATCACCATCCATTTGGTCCATTAACATAGACAATCACCATTTATTTGGTCCATTAGTACTTTCTTTAATCTTCTATTCCCCTTTTTTACCATCTATTAACACTTCCTTATCATCCATTCTCTTTTTTCCACCCAGCTTAGTCACCATCACCTACTTTAGAGACAACTTAGTTCTGTCAGGTCATAACTGTCATCAACACCTCTATTCAGTCTTTAGCAACAGCTCCATTCATCTCTCTGCATCAGCATCATGCATATATATCATCCATCAGTCATTAAGAAGTAATCCCACCTGAAGAAGATAGAGGAATATCAATTGAAATGTAGTATATTAAAATAAACCAGACATGAGCAGTCCACAAATTTAATACCTAATAATATCGTTTGCTTGAAGAGTTTGTTTGCAAATTGTATAGTATTGTTAAGGCAGTACATATTAATCCTATTGCTAGTAAAGAAATCCACACGATTTCTGTGTTGATTGGTGTGCTTGTTTATTAAAAAATTGGTGGACATAAATTAAGTGAATTTTTATCAGATATATATAGAACTTCTTCCCTAGATTTATAGAAGTTAATTTTGATGTGGAATGTTTGATCATATCATAGGACAGCAATTTTTTAAATCTTTTTAACACTCAATTTTCCAAGAAGATAATTGTGATAGATCTCACCCAAGGAATGTCTATTAGTGAATATAATTAAGCTTTTACCTTAGATTAGATAGATGAGATAGTCAAGAATTGATAATAAAAGCGTTAGTGTTGCACTGCATACTACTTAGACTTGCTGTTTTAATTTTTAAATAGATTTTGTTAGGGAATAAACTGAGGAAGCCTTACATTTTTATATGTACATTTTATAGCTTAACTTTTTAAAGAAGTTATTCTTTTGTGTCTGTGGGAACGCCCACCAACCTGAGCAAGCCAGAGGTGCCCCTTAAATCAGTAGGTGTCCTCATCACATAAGAGAACAATAGACTTAGTTGTGCATGTATGTGTGTGCATAGTCAACAAGTGTTGTAGTCATCAAGTTACACTTCATTCATGAACCAATTAGTAACTTCAGTTTTGTATAGCTTAACATCACTTTTGTAAGAGTGATTGTGGCATGCTTTTATATTCCTTGGCCTTGCCTCATGCAACTCAGAGTTGTGCATTGCCAGATTTTGTTGAGATAGATTAACCTCTGTATCAAGCTCCCCTACAATCCTACTAGGGGCCGCCTAACTAAGGAGGGTAGAGCGTTAGCAGCAGGAGTCCATACTCAGCTTTAGTCCATTGAGCAAGCCCTCTCTCTGGTTGCAGCGGGAAAGAGCTACCTACCCCCGACTAGTCCCACAGTGTCATTAAAACTGGTTTCCATGTGCCAATTACTAATGTTTTACAATTTTAGGAGTATTGCGGCTCAGGATATGAGTTATTGCAGATCCCCGTGGGTGGTGGCTCTGAAAATCCCTCTCACACAATATCTTCTTCTAGTGATGCCAAACTTGCTAGTGATCATAATTTAGAATCAGTTGTTCCTCAGAAAGCTGGGAGCACGGTAGGTCCATCAATAGTCAGAGAGAAAGCTCCAATACTTCTCATAGTGGGAACAAATCTCAAAGCAAGGGGATGGCTCAGAAGATTTTGTCAGAGGACATTCCCAACAAAACTTCAAGTGCTTCTCTAGAACAGGGGTCTACATATTCTTTGTCCTCCCCTAGAAAGAGAAACAAGCTTCTGGCCAGAGAACTCAACTCGTGTGAAACACAGTCAGTTATTTTCTCAACTGAGGACCATCGAAAGGAATTGGAATCTCATGACCAGCAATTTCTAGACAGCCTCGTACAGCCTGCAATTATAACCTCCGTCAATGGTGCAGGATCTTGTAAAGACTTGTTTTTGCCTCCTGCCCCAGCTCAGGACATATCCCATTTGTTGCCGTCATCTAAACTCGGGCACAGTGAGCAAACCTTCGATGGTTCTCTTTCTAGGTTACCCACTAGCTCCAAGGCAAGGCAAAAGGTTGGCTCTTCCTCTCCATCTGATTCATCTTCTCCTCAGGGAAAGAAGAAACAGGCCAAGACAGAGTCACAGAATGGCAAAGTTCCAGTAAAGGCAGAGCAGCTATTGCAACCTCGGAGAGATAGGTATTGTGCTCCAGGTGAGGCTACAATTTCTTTACTGATAGTTATATTGGCTTTATCAGCTGCAAGTATGTCTTATATTATATTTATTTTTGTTTTACACCAATATTAATGTTTTTAGGACAATATTTTTTGACCATACAAGAAGTAAGCAACCCGCCATACTTTGGCCGTCCAATTGAATTTCATGTGGAATTGACTGTTGTGCCAATGAAGCACGAGAAAGAAGTAAACATGGATAGACTGCTCAAATCCAAAACTAATAAAGATGACAGATCGAAGTCAAGATTGGTAAAAAATTGAACTCGATAATATAATTAGCTTTTCTTGTGTGTGTGTGTGTTTACTTCATTTAATAAACTGCAATTACTTTCTAACAAAAGATTTTCTGTTTGAATGTGACACCTAGATCGCTGCCAGTAGAATATTTAATGGCATGTATAAGTTGTTTGTGAAAGTATCAGCTATCTCATTAATGAATGATTAGCTAAGATTGAGTTGAATTTAAATTTATAGTGGCCTCTTTTGAAAGCTTGTTCAATTTTGTCTTGTAGTTTGAGAATTTGGAGGTCCTATAGATAAATGTACACTGTATACCGTGCAGTGTTTCTCTGTCAAGCGGAGAAGTAATAATGATAATAATAATTTAATAATGATGATGATTATATAATAATATAGCACTAATAGTAAGGGTGCTAAAATGGTACGGTGCCCAGGAACCTCCTGACTGATGGTGAGAACTGTTTCAGACCAAGCTTTCACAAGTGATTCACTAATTCTCAGACTTCCCTGAACTCACCAGTCAGGGCATGTGAACAAGAGATGAGAAAATATGAAGGTCTCGGTAAAGATAGCCAAAACTATAATAGTGGTACTGTACTAATCGCAATCCGGGGCATTATTTCTTCCTTTGAACTCCTCATCGTAGTGGCGTGTAGCGAGACTATTGTCGTAGTAGACCAAAGCCCATCATTAGTACTAGCATCTAGCACAGGAATAGAGTGATCCCATCTCTGAATAATTTGATTCTAGGCCTTATAAGTCACACTATAGTAATACTGATTTCTGTCGACGTGGAGATAAATCTGAAGACCTAAAGGTCTGGCGGGTGAGACTAGGGGTTACTAATATGAATCCATCTGAGGTCACATAGACTGTATCAGAGAGCGGAGCCTGTGTGAGCAGCAGTTGTTACTTTTTCACAAGGTCCTGAGAGGAATGAAGTTGGGTATACCACAGGCTTTGAGGACCAATCCTCATTTAGACCAGTGGTTGATATTAGTGTTGTTAAAAATAATATTTTTAGATTTAGTTGTTTTTTTTTTTAATGACCAACGATTTTTTGTTTTAGTTACGGTTATTCTAAATTCAATATCTTAATTTTAGTTTTAGTTTTGGGTATTTAAATTTACAGATAACAATTTTAGTTGGGTTATTATAATAGTTTAGGTTTAAGTTATTCATTAAAACATCTTGTTATCTTGTGTAATAGCTATAAGTAGTTATGATATTACCTTTATTTTTATTTCTTTTTGAAACTTCATAAAAGTAAGCAAGATTATGCAGTAATTATAATTATATTTTTGGCTTGGGTTTTTTTCAGAGTATTTTAGTTATAGTTAGCACGAACTGATTGACTTTTATTTTTAGTTTCAGTTATTGATATACTTTGTGAGATTTAGTTTTAGTTAGATTACTAAAACATTTTTCGTCTAACTAATTAATTTTAGTGTTACTTTTAGCTTACCAAAACAACACTAGTTGACATATCAACTAACAATTGGAGTCAAGTTTAACCATTTGAATGTAGCGGAATCTTTTACACAAAACTAAATAAGGTAGAGGCTCGAAGACCTCACTCATAATTCTTTCATTGGTCTAAGCTATGTTTTTTTTTAACTTTAATAACTTACACATAACTCTTGGGAATTTAAAAAGGATTAGATACACTGGTGGCAATAAAGCACTATCACCTTTTCATGGCAAGATTTCTAGAGGAAAAAAAGAATAAATGTATAGGAAGTCATCACAGCAGCGATGATTGAGCAGGTGGGATAGAGCACAAAATACATAGCTAGAATGTTAGCAGGGTCAGATACATAAAGAGTTTGTCAGATCTTATGTCACAAAATGTTTTAATTGTCTAAATGTGTACCTAGCTATATATTTCCTCCAGCTACATCGCATCATGGGGAAAGGGTCTGGTTTAATGCAATACAGTGACTTGTTCAGCTTCCCCACGTTAAGTGGGGGAACCGCACTAGAATTATATAGTGGTTGTGGATAATATGCTGAGTATGCTAAGGCGCAGGTAATGGGTCTGGCGTTTGTATAACAAAGTTATACTAGTAGTATACATACCCTATGTAATCTTGATGTTTACTTGTGGAGTATAACAGTAATTGTCAGCAGTGTTCTTAGGTTAAGTTGAACTTTCTTTATGGGAAATGTAAGCATATTATTTAACCCTTTCGTTCCGGATCCCGCTTTAAAGCGGGGTGAGACCAGTGTCAGGTAAATATGGGTCCCCCCAAAATTGGGTATCCCCAGTAACCATATTTCCGGAAATATGGGTACTAGGGGGCCCATATTTACTGAAAATGTGGGTATCCCTCCGTAAATATAGGTACCCCCAAATCCAAACGAGGGTGTTTTGCAATGAGAACACAAGGGAGCGAAGTGTCCGCGTATTAGAGATCTTTGCAACACAAGGGAGCAAAGGGTCCGCGTATTAGAGATCTTTGCAGTGGCTGTTGGACAAACTCATCCCGTAGGTTGCTAGCTAGCTACTAATTAGGATTTAAAGCCCAGAAACTATTGATAATGTTATGAGAGGATCAAGGACATTTAACTATGCCCTCACAGCAAAAAATGGAGTATCATACTTTTTAGGTATAATTGTTATACTTTTGGGTTTCATACCCTAGGTATGACCCATTGAAGGTATGGTTTACATACTCAAGAAGTATGTATTTCATACATATGTTAGGTGAACTATAATAAAGTATGTATTTCATACTTATACACAGTATGCTCATTAGACTTTTTATCTGTCTTTGCAGAAATAATGATGTCCTTGAATGAATGTGAAGATAATGAGGAACTGGATTCAAAACTTTTGTTTGTTTTTTATCTTAAAATGAATCTGTTCATTTTCATTCAGTTCTTGTCATTATGCAAATTGCTTTTCATTTCTGCAAGTTTTTAGTATAAATTCAAATATAAAATAATAGTTATTGTATGATATGTGGTCTATCCAAGTGAAATCACAATATAATTCCACGCTGGCCTAACTTATTGATTTTAGTATAAGAACTGGGGTATTTGGGTGTGAATTGAATTTAGCCCAATCCACAGTAATGTCTTGAGGAGGTATAATAGTGGCTACAATTAGACAAGAACTGGTTGACTCGTGTAGGGAAAGTAGGTTAAATGACATCAAGGAATAAAATGTAGAGTGGACAACTTACTTTAACTAAAATTCCATGCAGTAGATGGGGAAAAGAGAGCAGGAAAACACAATTTAATTAAATTCCAATTAGTAGAGGGGGGAGGATGGAGTGGGCAGAAGGACGCTGTTTATTTTAGTTAAATTCAATCTAGTAGAGGGTGGGCAGAAGGACACAGTTTAATTAGCTAAATTGCATTTAGTATAGGGGAGGAAGGGGTGGGCAGGAGGACGCTGTTTAATTAGCTAAATTGCATTTAGTATAGGGGAGGAGGGGGTGGGCAGGAGGACGCTGTTGAATTTAGTAGAGGGGGAGGAGGGGGTGGGCAGGAGGACGCAGTTTAATTGGCGAGCGAGCGAAGCGAGCGAGCAACTATAAGATGTAGTCTATGGAAATCCTGAATACGTCGTCCTTTAAACACGTCGTACGTCGTCGTTTAAACGCGCGCGCATGTGGTCCTTTAAACGCGAGCTCGTCGTTTAAACGCGAGCGCACCTTGCACAGTCTGAGTACAGTGGGGGGATAGAGGACTACATTACCTGGCAGAGGTACTCTCCCACTCTCAGGATTGAAGACACCATAAATATGATGCCAGGAGAAGACAGCAACATGGCTTTATACATCAAGCACATCCCATCTCATTTTCAGGTCGTGCAATCTGTCCTCTAATTTTAGGGTACTATCTCTATGCCAATTAGCTATGGCCAGCTTCCACTATTATGCGTCTGTAAAACTGAGACTTGAATTACTGTCATGCTTAGCATGTGGACACTTCAGAGTATCCCCCATCCCCATTTCCCCCTTTACACGTTTCCCCCCTTTACATGTTTCCCCTTTACACGGTTCCCCCTTTACATGTTTCCCCTTTACATGTTTCCCCCCTTTTCCCCTTTTCTGTACTTTACACATTATTTTGTTATCATTGTTACTTTATCATGAGGAGTACCATTCTTTACCCTTTACCAATCATCATTTCCCCCTTTACATGTCATTACATATTCTACTACTAATAATGAGATGTGAATTCAGATTTGGCAACCTGCAGGAAGAAAACCAATTCAAATTCAAATCAAACGACCCCAATGCAATTGAAAGTGTCAACATTTCCCCAGAACCTCGCTCGCCCAACCAATGCTACACGAGCATTTTCTAGTTAAATTCCATTTAATAGAGGGGGAGGAGGGGGTGGGCAGGAGGACGCAGTTTAATTAAATTCCATTTAGTAGAGGGGGAGGAGGGGTGGCAGGAGGACGCAGTTTTAATTTCAATTCCATTTAGTAGAGGGGGAGGAGGGGGTGGGCAGGAGGACGCAGTTTAATTAAAATTCCATTTAGTAGAGGGGGAGGAGGGGGTGGGCAGGAGGATGCAGTTTAATTAAATTCCATTTAGTAGAGGGGAGGAGGGGTTGGGCAGGAGGACGCAGTTTAATTAAAATTGTTCAATCAATGAACTTAGTGGATTACATGGATAATGACGAACTTAGTGGATTACATGGAAAATGACGAACTTAGTGGATTACATGGATAATGACGAACTTAGTGGATTGGAAAACAATGAACTTAGTGGATTACATGGATAATGACGAACTTAGTGGATTACATGGATAATGACGAACTTAGTGGATTACATGGATAATGACGAACTTAGTGGATTACATGTAGTATGACGAACTTAGTGGATTACATGGAAATCAATGAACTTAGTGGATTACATGGAAATCAATGAACTTAGTGGATTACATGGATAATGACGAACTTAGTGGATTACATGGAAAACAATGAACTTAGTGGATTACATGGATAATGACGAACTTAGTGGATTACATGGATAATGACGAACTTAGTGGATTACATGGATAATGACGTACTTAGTGGATTACATGGAGGACGCAGTTTAATTAAAATTACATTTAGTAGAGGGGGAGGAGGGGGTGGGCAGGAGGATGCAGTTTAATTAAATTCCATTTAGTAGAGGGGAGGAGGGGGTGGGCAGGAGGACGCAGTTTAATTAAAATTGTTCAATCAATGAACTTAGTGGATTACATGGATAATGACGAACTTAGTGGATTACATGGAAAATGACGAACTTAGTGGATTACATGGATAATGACGAACTTAGTGGATTACATGGATAATGACGAACTTAGTGGATTACATGGAAAACAATGAACTTAGTGGATTACATGGATAATGACGAACTTAGTGGATTACATGGAAAACAATGAACTTAGTGATTACATGGATAATGACGAACTTAGTGGATTACATGGAAAATGACGAACTTAGTGGATTACATATAATATATCTGTTGTCACGACACCCACCCCGCCCCCCCTGACTCATTAATTAGTATTGAAATACCTTCTGTTGTCACGGTACCCACCCCGCCCCACACAGTCACATCACTAGCTATCTCTTCAAGTTCTACTAGATCTTGTCCATGTCATAAACTGGAGGAAAACTAACTCATAAAAATGTATACATAAAAAGCATGTATCAACATCCAACATCTCTTCTCTTCTCCAATTCATTTGTCCTAAGGATGTCTTAGTGGTGCTAGAATACTAACTCAAATTAAAGTAGGTATTTGGGTGTTTTTTTGCTCGTAATCTACCATTATTGTTTAATTAGCTATATCTTCACAAGTTACTCTTAGTGTTGCATAATGTGTGGCTTCTTTATAATGAAAGTATGTTATATATAGTCATACTAAATCAAGTACTGCTTAGTCAACTAGGTTTTATGCTAATAGTGGGGAACGGAGTCCCCATGGAAGAGAGAGAAGACAGAAGAGAGAAGAAGCAGGACAGAAATAACATTTGTGTGTGCATATCTTATAGTGCAGCGGCATAGCATCAATTGTTACAAGAATTGTGCATTTTGTGATAGAAGCATGAAATTTGGTATGCATGTAGACCTTGCTATTCTAAACACATTCAGATATGGAGCCACTTGCAACACATTCTGATTGTATAGTTACAAGCATAAGAATAAGATACTTATTTTTGTCACCCATGGAGGTGTTACTTGATGTTAATCGAAATTTAGATAAATCAAAATCACTAAAAGATCCTATTAAATGCAACAAACTTACATTAGACCAAAACTACAGTCAAGAGCAAGCAAGACCTAGCCTTTGCCAAGAATGATTCAGAACTGTTTTCTAGACTGTATATTGCTGCCAGACTAGAGATGGTGATCTTGATGAATTCTTTAGGCATGAGAACAGGGCCTATCCACCGGCTCTCTCACAAGATGGACGACTTCGCTTTGGTACTAAAGCTGACCTATTGGGGTCATTGGAACAGCTAGTTGAATCAAGGCATGATGAACCACAGACCACTTCAGTGATCTTGGACGGAGCAGTCATAGTTCAAATGCTGAAACCTAACCACAGCAAAACATTTATGGAATATGCTAAAAATGAGTTTATTCCCTACATTTTGTCTCAACTTCAACACCAATCTCGTCTAGATCTTGTGTGGGACTGCTATGTTAAGACAGGTAGCCTGAAGACAGCTGCAAGAGCCAAGCGTGGAAGGGGAACTCGTAGACGTGTTACTGCTACTACTACTATACCAGGTAATTGGCATGATTTCCTTCGTGTTGATGACAATAAACAAGAACTCTTCAGTTTCCTATCTAGAGAGGTAACTACAGCTATTAACCTTCCAGAAAAGCAGTTAGTTGTCACGGATGGGCAACAGGTTATTTCTGTTCCAATATGTGATAACATGCCTCCTTGGCACCATGCAATCATGAGGAAGCAGACACACAGATCATGGTCCATGCATCAGCTGCCATAAAGTGTGGACATCGCAGGATGTCAAACAAATGTTTGGGTAGTCCAGGAACTTCATGACACAGTAGATGAACTTTGGCTAGCGTTTGGGACAGGAAAGAATTTCCGTTACATTGGAGCACATGAGCTAGTTGCGTACCTGGGGCCAGAAAGATCCAAATCACTTCCAATTTTCCATGCTATAACTGGATGCAACACCACTTCAACTTTCGCAGGATGTGGAAAGAAAACAGCATGGGCAGTTTGGAATACATTTCCTGAAGTGACTGATGCATTTTTACACTTGGCATCAGCACCAAGAGTGATTTCTTCGCAAGCTATGTCCACTATTGAACGGTTTGTTGTGCTACTTTATGACCGCACAAGCACATGCTCTAACATTAACTTAGCAAGGAAAAAACTTTTTTCAAAGAAAGGAAGATCTTTGGAAGGAATACCTCTGACACAGGCAGCTCTGGAGCAGCATGTGAGAAGGTCTACTTACCAGGCTGGTTATTGTTGGGGACAGGCCCTTGTGCCATTCTGCAATTTACCATCACCATGTGATTGGGGATGGGTAGAGAGCGAAGGACAGTTTGAGCCCCTGTGGACTACATTGCCTGAAGCTGCAAAATCCTGCTATGAACTTATATCATGTGGATGTAAGAAAGGCTGTACAGACAGGTGCAAATGTAAGAAGACAGCTTTACAATGCACGGGACTTTGCTACTGTGAAGGAGGATGCAATTGACAATAGATTGAACACAGGAACTATTTCGGATATTATGCTTCATCAATTTATGCTAAAGTAACCACATGTGAATTATAATGATTATGTCAATTTGACTTAACTAATGTAATTTGAGTTTGTCCATTTGTTTGATCTTTGAATACCATAGAAAGTACAATATTTCCTAAGGTGCAAAATCTTTTGCTAGAGGGAAAAAGACTACACCGAGGGGCTATAATGTACAAATGTGTGGAGGGGCCTTAAAATACCTTGTAATTAATGCACTGCAATGTATATAGCCATTATTTTGTGCTTTAATATTAATGTGTATATTAGTATAAATTTATTAGCTGGTATGTTAATTAATATTTAAGTTTAATTAGAAACAGGTGTTAATGTTGACAAATCAAGTGGCTCCATATCTATTTATTATTATAATCAGCTCTTCTATGTATGTGCAAAGTTTCATGCTTCTATCCAAAAATGCACAATTATTCAGCTTAGCCGCTACACTATTATATCAAGCCTGATTTCTGTTGAACATTTGTGTGTGTATCTTATTTCCTTACACTTGATCTCTGTTGTCTGTTTTACACCTTGTTCACTGCACTCTAGGACATTCTTACATGTGCCAATCCATTCATTAGATCACTCACTTAATTTATGATTTACCTGTGGGAGGCAGACTATAATCAATACACTCATCTTGGTTCTTTGTTCTAACCTGCAATTCTACCAAATTATCCATTTACCTTTGCTTACTCTGATACTCATAGGGCGGGCTGGGATTAGTGTGCAGGAGAAGTGCAGCATTGACCAAGAACCTGGTGGCAGCAACCCTACTTGTGAGGAGTTAGCCTCAGACAACATAGTCCCAAGCAGAATTCCCCCACACTAATTATTGTCACTTTGAAGTTGTTATCTAGAAGCGTCATATATAGTCAGCATGAATGCTGTAATACCTTCATCATGTTATGTAGATACAGTATGAGTCTTCTTGTATAGGTTTTACCTTTGACAGCAATAATGAAACAAAAATGAATATGTAGATTGTCTTGAAGTAAATGATTTAAGTAAAATGTTCAGTGCTGACAAGATGTACACTTCCATGCATATGATGGCTTTGCAAAAACCTTTTGAGGTATGTTTGCACATTTATGGTGGAACCATGTGTGACATGATTCACACTGTGCCAAGTCACCAAATTTTGTAAAATCTTTGGCCCATGGGAGTCTACACTTACAGTGAACTTCCACTTTTTGTGAACAATGAATGTAAGTAGTTTGACGACATAACCTGTGGCGAGCAGGAAAGTCTGACATCACTCCCTTTTCAAGGCACGATTTTAGATGTTCTCTCATAGCTCTTTGATCAAACAAATACCGTGAAGGATCCTTTCCACTACACAAGGCAGTAGCAAATGCTACTGAGAAAAGACCACAATCATTGCTGCCTGATTGTGCTTGAACATTAATGTAGTTAATACTAAAACAATGCTCAGACGTTTTCAAAATTGCTGCCACCTGTGTCGTAAGGCTTGATGAAGCATTGCGATATATGCTGTCATAAATGTTGCAAGTGTTGGGTGGGCATCCAATGTTGGATGCACAAACCCAATGGTTCCCACAGATATTCAATATCTGTACAAAGTCGGTATTCGGTGACTTCCATTTTAGGTTGTGCCACAATGGTAATTTTGATTTGGATGTTTTTTCTTTAACAACTTTGATGCAGCATATATATGTGCATCACTTAGCCAACCACCACTCTCTAAAGTTTTTCTGTCTACCTCATACAAAAGAAGTGACTTGATCCAGTACTGTGGGGGGGCAATGTCGTTCTTCTCCTCCTCTGGCATCAAAGTCTTTTCTTTTTCCTCCTCAAACATCTCACTCATTTCTGTATTCTCCTGAAGCATCTCACTCTTTTCACTCTCCTTCGCTGGCATCCAACTCCTTTCTTCCTCCTCCTCAAGCATCCCACTCATTTCTGTCTCCTTCTGAGGCACCTCACTCTTCTCTTCTGGTATCAAACTCCTTTCTTTCTTCTCCTCAAGCATCCCATTCATTTTTTTATCCTGAGGCATCTCACCCTTCCCTCTCACCTCCTCTGGCATCAAACTCCTTTCTCTCTCCTCCTCTTCAGACATACAAATCTTTTTTCTCTCCCCCTCTTCAAACATACTTCTTTTTCTCCCATTTGCTTCAGACATCATGCTGCTTTCTCTCACCTCCTCCAGAGTAACACTCATTTCTCTTTCCTCCTGAGATATTGCATGCCATTGTTTCTCCTCTTCCAGTATCTCACTTCCTTCTCTTCTTTCTTTTTCAGGTGTATCACTCTTTTTTCTTCCCTCTTGCATTTGACTATCCTCCATCTCTTCCCCAAATCTCACTTTCAATTGTGTCTTTTCTAAAATACTTTTCTTATATCTTTTCAGTCGCCCTATATTAGCCTTTTTTTTTATGACCTTGCCATTCCTTGATAACTCGTAGAGGCCTTTCCCTACACACCTGCTAACGACATATGGCCCTAACCATGCAGGCTCCAGCTTGCCACCTTTTCTCTGTTTCTGTGTAGTATTCTCAAGTAATACCTCTTCCCCTACATTTATACTAGCCAGTTGATGTTTTCTATCATAGGTGTCCTTTTGCTTTCCCTGTGCTTTGGTTATGCTAAGTTCAGCATCACCGAATACTTTCTCTCTTGATGCAAGTACAGATCCAATGACTTCATCCAGCTGAACTTCCTCCTCTTCCTCCTTGCATACTGTAAGGTAGTCATTATCAATGGGAAGCCTCATATGCTGCTGGAAGAGCAATGAAATAAGGAGATTGCTTGGTTGATGCTTGGAAAGAAGAACGGTATCCCATTAAGAGACTGTCTATCTTCTCGTCCCAATCGGTTTGTTCTTCATTACATAGTTTCGCCAAGCATCGAGAAAGAGTTTGATTGAAACGTTCGGTGAGCCCATTCGTCTACAAAGTAAATATAACAATAATCAAATCATTTAACGGAACTAGACTTTATGCTTATCTCCACATGAAAAAGTTATCATGGCATCATGCAGAATATAATAATGTCCTGCTGGAAGAGTAGGGAGGATGTATACCTACCCTAATAACATTCCTAACATGGTACACTTCATATCTTTAGTTTACCTGTGGGTGGTAAGCACTGGTGATTTTATGTTGAGTTTTTGTGATAGAGTAAAGCTCACTTGATAAACCATTAATAAACTCCCTTCCTTGATCTGTAATCAACATCTGAGGACAACCAAATCGACACATCACCTGTGGACAATAATTATGTTACTCATAAACTTCAGTTTTATTACATCAAAGGTATTCATTACCGAATATATGAACTTGGAAACACCAGCTGCATGTTTTGAAGGAAGTGGAGCTGCTTCTTCCCACTTTGAGAAGTAGTCTGTTAGTGTAACAATGTATCTGTTACCCCTTGGTGTCTGTGGCAGTGGGCCAATCAAATCAATTCCCATCTGATAAAATAGCCTGGATTCTACTGGGATAGGGTGGAGTGTACCAACTGACTTGTTTAACTTGTTATGGCGCTGGCAGCGGTCACAAGACTCCACCTAGTAAAAATGAATCTAATATGTTGCAATACTGAATGACATTGCAACTTACATAGTTTTGGACATCATTGAAAAGCCCAGGCCAGTAATATTTGCTGGATACTGTATCATTGGTTCGGTGCACTCCAAGGTGGCTCAAATTGTGGGAACTTGCAACAATCCTCTTTCGCTTGTCTAATTCTTCAATAACTAATCTTGGAGTTGCTGGCTTTGTTGCAGTAGCTATTGAATGTATGCATGTATAAAAGAGCAATGTCATAAAAAGGAGTGTGTGAATGAATAAAGAAAAGGCTGGTGCTATAAAAGTAGGCAGATTTATATGGAATGGAAGGCAGACAGCAATTGCATATCTCCTAGTTTTTAAGTTTTGTCCAATTGGATTCTTGGTCATGTGGTTGGAAGGCGAGTGAAGATGGAGTAGAGGCATTGTAGCATGTGACCACTTGGTCCTACATGTATCTATAATGCAGGGGTCTGAATCCTAAACAGTTTTCCTGCCAGTGCCATCACATAATACTTTTCCACTCTAAGCCAGTCCTCAATATTTAAAGAAATAGGCATGGATGAGAATTTCTTGTCATCACTACTTCGGTCAGCTCTCCATAGTCCCTCCACATTCTTATGATTCTGTTTAGTTCTGTTTGACACAAACTTCTTTTAACAAGAACAAATATTCATTGATCCCCAGGAGTTTGTGTCAGTGACACTCCACTGTATATACCAATTTTTTAAGGCAGGGTACCCAATTTCCACCATCACTATATATATTTCTGGTGTGCATGGTTGACATCTTCAGTCTCTAACTCCCTAAGTTATTTCTGCTATAGTGGATGTATTTAATGTTGTTTTTATTATGAATTACATTCAGATAACAATATTGATCAGACCTAAACCCCCAGAGAAAACATGTCCCTTCAACAACTTGTAACTTTAAGTGCCTTGTCGGGAACTCCTGCCCTATATTTCCAAAAGAGTATGTAAATCCTATTCCCATTATTTTAGCAAATCAGGTCACTTTACTGACTTAATAGGCCACCAAGAAGACAAGAGGTAACAGTAAGGGCTGGCTGAGGTTGGCAATAATGTCCTAGCATCTTGGTTAACTCCCGCTAAGAAGCCTCAAGCCATATATACCAGATTCCTCCAAGAAATGTCTAGAAAGGAAGAATCAAATTTTAGCCTGCTAAAATGTTGTAATGTAATGCTCAAAACAGTAAACTCTAAAGAACTCTTAAACTAGAAATATGATAGTGTACAATGGGCGAGCAAGCTTATACTTTTTACATGTGAAATACAAAAAAAAATTCGAAAAAAGTAAATAAAACAAGTTTATTCAGTAAACTTTACACTAATAGAAACAAAAATTTTGGAGCTATTGCAGTTGAAATGCTACAAACTGTTATGTGCTGACAAAATTGCGGTTAAAATTCTGGTAAGCCACCTTTCAACAAAGCAGTAGTCATCTTTTAGTGGCATGCTGGGGGACTTGTATGTTGTTCAGAGTCTTGAAATTTAGCATAGTACACAGTAGTCAGAAGACAAAAATGTAAAACTTGGGATAACTCTTTCAGTAGCTATTAGATATTATCAATGCAAAAGAACAGATCTATTTTTTTGCCACCAAGAAATTCTTTTGATGGGAAAATGGCTTACCTCCCCCAATGTAATATAGGTCATTTTGATGAATCCTAAAATACTTAGCCCGCCGTCTCATGATGTTTTTTCCATTCTTATCCAACCCTTGTGGGTATATTCCTTCAGTTAAATAGGCGTGAATTTCGGAGAATGAGAATCTCCCATCACGACCACTTCCTTTTTTCTGGTTTGCTGCCATGTGTCTTCGAATATTACATACACCGGGGGCGCTTTCTTTGGGGGTACCTTATTTTATGGTAGGGTACCCATATTTCCGGAAAAATGGGTACCCGGGATACGCAATTTTACGGGGTACCCGTATTTTCGTGACACCGGGATTGAGGTGGTGCAGAGATTGAGGTGCCGAGATTGACCCTGGGAATTCCGTGGTACGGTGATCAAGCTACAAAAAAATACGGCCCTGGTGATGTTAAACTTGTAGTACTACTACTACTGTAGCTCTTAGGTAAAACCCTTTATCAACCTCTCCCACCACACACACACACACCCCCCCAAAACAACAACAAAAAACAAACAAAACAAAAAACAAAAACAAAAACAAAAACAACAAAGCAAAAAAAAACAAAAGCAATCCATTAGGAAATGATACTATTCATTTGTGGATAATCTATCGCTATCTGTCTTATGAGTAAATTCACTTTCATAGAACATGCAAGTTGTGGGCCAGGCCCACATAAAGAAGCTAGCCTGAACAATGTCATTTTAATTTAGTGTCTAATTAGTGTGTGTATGAGTTCAGTGTCAGAATTGTTGATTGTTTTTTTGTCACTTTGGTGTTATTTTGTGCCACGCGCACGTGTGGTGATGATTTGTGCCAAGGCGCTGCCTAGAGCAGGAAGTTGCAACGTTTCGGGTGACCTCGTGGGGTTAGAGCATTTAACCTTTGGCCTCACGAGGTGACCTTCAGTCTGTCTTTAAATTATACGTAATTCATAACTCGACACGTAGTGTCGCTAGGCTGATTCTGGTGGCAGCTACTCTTGGTTACGACCAGGATCACGATCCAAACTCGCCCAGACGGTGGTTGTAGCGGTGGCCCTAACTTACGGAGACCGGTGAGCCGAACCCAATAGAAACTCTATGGAGACTTTGACAAACCTGCGTTACCTTTCAGACGCCCCATAACTTCTACGGAGACCTGGGACCGAACTCTAAGGAGCTCTACAACTTGCTCCTCCGACGGATACTGTTACCATTACAAACTATTTTTTAGTCTCTTAGCTAGCTTGCAGTGCCTTGGGACTTTTTTTTGTTATCTAGAGAACCTGGAGTGCTTAATATTCCTCACTCAGTTAAATACATGACAGAAAGCATGGACCACACCCCTCATTACAATGAGTGGCTACAGAAGAAAGGGAAGACCTATAATTTATAAACTTGTTCCAAAAATTGCCGTGTATGTTATTTGAAGATAGCGAATGGGGTGAAGAACATTAACTATTAGACTCCCACAGAATAGTGGCATCCTGTCATCAATCTTAGAATTTCTATTGTTGTTGTTGTTCTGCCTACCAGGAAGAAAGTAGTTTTCTTGCTAACACAAGATTAATGGTTGTATGAAAGAAATTTGTGTGCGATTGTGTGTATGTTCGTTTTTACTGCTTTTGGGTGGATCCTGAACATCGATAATATCAGTCACTAAATTCCTTTTTTTCCTTTCCTTGAAAGTCATTTTGTGTCAAATATTTAGCATTCAAGCTGTTTATGTTGTTTGATGGAGGAGGGATTATGAACAACCAAGCACCAATGCAATACAATTCACTACACGATTAAACAATACACTTTTTAGGTAGTGATGCCAGAAATGACCAAACAGTTAATAGAAAAGTTTTTACCCAGGATTGTAATACACAACCACAGTATACACTTTAATTAAAACATTTCAGGAATTCTTATATGACTTTCTCACAAGTAAATCTATGAGTGTCATTCCATTGTTCTGTACTGAAATAAAATAAAAACGAAAACAAATAAACTGTTAGTTGAAGTGTTGGGTCTTGTCTTCACATGTTCGTCCGTCCTGTTATCCCACAGTTATGGAAATTACATTCTGTTTAAATGTTTCCTCCAGTTGTCTCTGAACGGCTTCAACAACCAGCTTCAGTTTATATGAGACCTTGCTGTTTAAAAACCAGGAATTAACTTCCGGACATTTCATTTTTTTTCTTAGTTAAAGTTCCATATTACTCATAGATACACACAAGGAACAAAAAATAGCACTTTATTCTATATGATATTATTACCTTGAAATAGTGATATACTTCAACTTGATTCCAATATAGTACAAATAGACTAAATGGAATCAGCTTATGTCAAGGATCATTGATTAAGTTATAGAAACCGAAGTTGCAATTCAAATATCCTGGTTAACCCCACCCCTCTTCCTCCATCCCCTCCACCATTACCACTCCCAGTAATTCATGTTGTTCAGGCAAGACAAAAGATTAGTAAATTTCTGACAACATGAACAGTTGTACATTTAACCATTATTGTCACTTCTTTAGTGTGTTTGGGTAGCAATTAATTGTTATGCATTATTTGTAATTTGACTCTGAGGGCCAATGTGGATGGACTAACTGGTTGTTTTTATTAGCTATTTGATTTTACCACGAATATTTTATAGAATATTTCCTTATTTTATATACTCTTTTATTTTCAGGCTATCCAGTACTACGCATCTTTTGTAGAGAGCTGGAGTGATGACCCAGACAAGAGACCGACGGCTATAACTCTCTGGACAAAGTCCATTCCAGATACTCTCCAAGTTCAGAAGGAGATGACAAAGACTCCAGCAAATCCTGTCACCAACGAGAGTAGAACGGGAATCAAAATATTAAAATGGCATAAAAATTAGAATAATTATATCACTCTAATTCGAGCACTCGATTCCTGGTCTTTATGTGATTTCTGTGTTCATTTCATCTGCATCATTTCACCTGAATTTTTTTAAAAATCTTTTATTTTGCACTGCCAGCATTTATCACATCATATCATATTGCTCATTATATCTGTGTAAGGTTGTCTCATTTCTTGTAAGTACACCATACATTAAAGAAGTTGGATTATGTGGTTGGTGATACTGTACCTATTCTATATAGTAGAAGAACCTCCAGGTTAATTAGTGAGCAATTTTTTTTCTTTTCTAACAAGCAGAGTTTAATTTTTGGCGATGGTGTGATAGTGTATAGCGTCTGAACTGAGAATTATTAGACCAGGGAATTCATTTCACTGATAATAAAATACTAGGTGTTTGCTTTAATTGTGATGCACAATGTATGTTGATTGGTAAGAGGGGACGCAAGCAGAAAGTTCACTTATTAATTTGCTCATTAGAAGAAAGTTTAACTACTAGCTACTTCTAGAGGAGATTATGTAAAAATTATACTAATGTGCTTTGGTTAAACTATTCTGTTTTTTTAAACAATTATGTATCTTTTATACAACTAGAATATCTCAAGACAGCTGCACATACCTTCCAATCTGAACTGAAACTCATTGCAACTTGATGTTCAATTGAACAACTAATAACTGAATGCCATAAGTCATTCCTTTATTGGGAAGTTTTTGTCCACAGTGAGTGATGAAGAGCTATGAGTGGAAATGGAATGTATTCTTGTTGATGCAGGGAGGGTGTGTGTTTGTGTTTGTATGATGTGGTGAGTAGCTACACACAAAAAGCAACAACATGTGCGGAGTTTAAAGTTATGCAAGCAAGTAAGTTATATAAACCACAATATTTTTGGTCTCTAATTAAACAACGTGCCCATAGCACATAGCTATATATATTTTGACACACAAAACAGAATGAAAAAAAAAACATGTAAAAAATTATATAAATACATTGCTATGTAGTGCAAATCTAAAAAACATAGTAGAAGTAGGTACACCCATAGGCAGCTGATGCTCTTACATTGAAATGTGGCTATATTATGTTAAATATTTTAAAACACATATCACAAGCAATAATTTTTATTACATAGCAAATTAGTAAATTGTGATTAGCTTAAGGGGGTCATGTCAACTAATGATACAACAACTGAATCAGGATGAATTTTTTTTTTTTATTGTTGCAGCTTTTTTCAATATAATGATGTAAAAATTTTGGGAAACTTTAAGGGCTCCAGCCTCTCTAGCCCCCAACCTCAGCCTCTTATAATACATTCTTTTGAGCAATGAGTAACTATTTAGTGCTATGGGGGTAAATAATATAATGAGTAAATGTATCCACGTCTACTTAATTAACAAAAACAAATGGATATATAATATATTACATCCCACAAGCTTACCCATACCCTATACTTCATCATTAATCAATTGAAGATGTTCTGGGCTAGAAAGTGTTGGTGTACCTTATAACATGCACTATACATGCAGTGGTAGGAAAATGCTTCGGGGAGGGGGGGGGGGGATGGAGGCTCTAGAGGGATGTTTTTGTGAGAAATCACCTCGTTAAATTGTGCCCAAAAATTATGGGGGGGAGGTCCAGCCCCCACAGCCCCTCCTCTCCTTCCTACACCACTGACATAATTATGTTGGCTATGCTGCCTTCACAAGAATAAGATTGTATTTTTAAAGCTATTCTCAAACAGTCCATATAACAACATTGAGCAGATTTATCTTCAAGCAATGCAGCTACACAATTAATATATTGACCCAGTAAACTATATAGCTTACATTTTCAGCATCCCAGATGCACTGGTCAATACTCTATGCCTGGGTTCATCAAAATACTAGAAGCTAGTACCTCAATAAAACTTGAGCATGCTGGTCAAGGGGTTTCAGGGGAAGATCCAGGGGAGTCTGAGAGGGCCAAGGCCCCCCTCCCAACAAAGTTTCTAAAAAAATTATAAGGGCAACTGTACTAATACAGTCAATACAGTTTATATGCCAAGGTCATGCTAACATATGCTCTTCACTCATAAATTAATTATTTAAATCATTTTTAAATCATAATATTATAATCAATCATTAATATTTAAAAATTTGTGCGATTTTGACCTAAATATATTTGGGCTTCTCCTTGTCGCTAGCTCTGGATCCACCCCAGAGCCTAGTAGTGAGAAGTCAGTCTATAAAAAATACTAAACTTTGATGCAGTTGTTGCTCAACTCATGTACTTAATTAGCTATAAAGATATCTTTCAACTTTTTTACAAAAAGTTCAGAATGTAATAAGACTTTTAGTCCATGTGTGGTATTACAGAACTTCATGTATTCACCTCATGAACATTTCTTGTGCCACTTGTGCTCACACTGACTGATAAGAATTAATGGGCAACACTACTTAACACATTTATCTCTCTCACTTTCAAACAATCTTCTGTGTGGCTACACTTAAATGATGTGTTTTTAGGCCACATGCCATTAAATGAAAAGCCACACTATTTCTTCACATACTTTCAAAGAAGCACAGCCAATTCGTATACACAACATTTGAGTGTATTTTGCATGCAACCACAACACATACAAACACACACCTTGACCTTGAAGAATACCACCCATTGGATGATGCTTCTCTGGCACAAGTGGCGGACTAAAACACAGTGGTTAAAGTGAATAAAAATGAATAAAAAACAATTTATAATATATTAATTTATTTTCATGAGAAAAGGCCTTGAATTTGCACCCCAGCAAATGCCAGGTCTCCCAATCACAGCTGGGTGGACTGGTGGGGCTGGTGGGAGGCAGATGGAAAACTAGATGGAAAAATTGCCTGAGCGGGCCTTGAACTCTGGGACCTCAGGCCCTGAGTATCTGTCAGTGTGTGTGTGCATGCATGTATGTGTGCATGTATGTGTGTGTATGTGTGTGTGTGTGTGTGTGTGTGTGTGTGTGTGTGTGTGTGTGTGTGTGTGTGTGTGTGTGTGTGTGTGGTGTAGTGTAGTGGTTGTGTCCTTGACTCAGGGTCAAAGTTTCCAAACTAGAATAAGAGTAAGTGCTGCATGATTTGGCTATTTTCTTCAAGGACACAGACCACATTCATTGTGCTCATACACTCCAGTACCAAGTATAGTAATGAATTGAGACACAGAATCTTTTGGTACCTTTGGGCTCTGTAATAACAATGTTTCGAGTACCACGGTACCCTTCCTCAGGTTACAAAGTGAATAATTGCATATTATGTAATGTGGCTGATAGCCTGGAGTGGTGTTTTGCTTTAACATGTTTACTGTCGTTAAGATAACTAGCCTCGTGTCAAGTGATTGTTTATTGAGGCTAACAATGAACAATAGCTATAGGATTGTGGTCCAACCTCTCTATTGAGATGCAGTTTCAACCAGAAGGTCACTATAGCAGTGCCATACATCAAACATTTGGAGAGCATCAGAAGGATACTGAGGAATGTGGATGTCGGAGTTTATTTCCAAATAGAACACTAAGAAATGTATTAGTGTATTAGTCCATCCAAAAGACATTGTACCACTAGACTACCACTGAACAAAATAGGTGTGATTTACTTAATACCATATAAATCTTATGAGAAGACAGCACAAAAGGAAAATCATACAATAGATTGGGCTGGAGTTTTGGTAGATCAAAAAAGAGAGAAACTGCATCCCTCAATAGAGAGGTTGGACCACTGCCCTATAGCTATTGTTCATTGTTCGCCTCAAGAATCCATCACTTCACGTGAGGCTAGACACGTCACAATAACAATACACATTGTGGTGCCTAGTATCCTCTGATAGTTCGATAAGGTTGACTGCCACCAGTTCCACTGACAGGCCTTGCTAGTATCCCACAGTTGGTCAATTAATAATGGTTAAAGTTATATTTAAAGACATGCAGTAACACAAACAGGCTCAGTTGGTCCAATGGACGAAGAATCTACAGTGCTCAGTGACTAATAGGAGTTAGTAGATGAGGGGTAAAGGCCCCCCCCCCCCCACCCACCATTACACAAAGACAGTGAACAATGAGTCCAGCTCAACTGGTAATCCCACCAGAAGTATCAATTACTACTACAATGTGGCATGACTAATTAGTGTGTGAGTTTGTAAATGCTGGGTTGGCCTATTCCGGCCCCACACACATATTAAAGCAAAATACCACTCCATGTAGGCTATCAGTATGCAATTATTCACTGTAACCTGATGAAGGGTATCTTGGTACTTGAAACATTGTTGTTGTATAATATTAACCAAAGACTAGCTCAGCTATAATATTAAAATATGATTAGACCTAGTCACTCAAAACAATTCAGAATGTCTCAAACTAATCATTAATATTCTCACTATTCCCTTACATTTAGTTGTGTTTTATGTCATATTTAAATTATTGCCCGACCAATATAAAATAGCTTCCTCCACCACTGATTTATGCGAGTATGTGCCAGCAGTTTAATTAACTTCCTTTATAAACACAATTGGCATTAATCTTACTGATCTGTTTTTTATTTGGAAATATTCAGCAAGATTTAACGTGTAATTAATTGAAGCTTTACTCTTCCAAACAAACAAAAAAGGTAGCAGAAAGTATTTATTCATGATAAGCCTGTAGAAAAAACAAATTACTTGAAAGTGCTTTATGGTTCAGAATTGTCGAATCTTTGAATTCCACCTACTTTTCACCACCGACTAACTTAAATTTAGGTTGACTATAGAAAGAGGCACATTTATCCTTCAATTGTACCAATTCATATGTAATTTTTTTAGTAAACTGCTGCAAGTACCAAAATTGAGATTATTACAAAAAATTCGAGATGAGCTATTAACAAATGTGACTTATTAAGCTTGTGATCATTTTCATATTCTAACTTGTTCATGGCAACTATCCTCTCTTCCATGCAATCCATGACAATGTGGTCATTTTCCATGAAGTATTTGTTATGAAAAAATGCCTTAGTGTCCGAGTGGGAAGCGTTACTACTTAACAACCAGTTCAGGTCACCTGACTCCACGATGCATATATGATGAAATTCTTTTCCCTGACACATGGTGGCACTTTTGTGTATGCCTATAATCCAGGCATATCTGGATACAATAAACTTGTTGTCTTGTGAGAGATTCGTGTTCCTGCCACCAGGGATATTAGGCAACATGTAGACTGTAGGGAAGAAATGTTCCTCTGGGATGTAGTTGCCTTTGAAGTACTCATACAAAGCTATGGCTGTTTTGTTTGTGAAGAGAAAATCTATAAACTTGGGTGACAAGGACATATAAGTACTACTTTTTGCATAAGAAATGTTGTAAGGAACTGGGTTGTTTAATCGACTAAGTGACTCATAGTCATTGTTAGGAACTAATTCAGCTTCTACCATTGAGGTACCATTTAGGTTTACTAGATGTGAGACCATTTCATGGTTTGTAGTTAGAGGCAGTTCTTTGCCACACAAGTTAATGACATATTTCCACTTGTCTTTCTTAGCCTGTTTGTCTCTAATGTTCATCAAGTCCTTGTAGCAACACATTTCAGACTCCATGATACTCTTGTGTCCCCATTTCACCTCACGCAGTGTAGACACTAAGTGGACATTGTCCAAACACTTGGCCAAGTTTCTAAAGATTCCTATGAAGAGAGGTCCAGATTTCTTGTCAGGACTAATGCAGTACTGATTGTGAGGTCTATATAATAGCTTCAAGAGTCTCATCACTTGTTGTGGGCTGTTGTAGACTACAAACACAAATGCTATTGGAAATGACAGCTCCAATTTAGTAGTATATAAATTGCTATTAAAAGTATCTACTACCCAAGAACAGTTATAAGTTTTGTTCCACAACTCTCTGTCTGTTAAAAAGTTCTTCCACTGCTGTTGATTATCCTTAGCTGTGATGACTTCTGTTTCATTCCCACTAAAAAGTCTGTCACAATCCTTTTCAATTTCTGGTTCCAATTTTGTAACAATATTGTTTTTCCAAGATTTATACTCAGACCATTGTTTTTGAGTTGGTGATATCCGTATACGTTCAGGCGAAGTATTTCGGGTAAAGTTGTATCGTGATTTTGTATTTTCAGACCAAATTTCATGAGTAGAATTGTGAGGTAGCTTGTCTGACCACCGCAATTTTACAGGTGCTATTATACTGCTGTGATTTAATTGAACAATGAAGACTGTTAAAATGAAACCCACCGCCAACAGTCCACCACAATAAAAAGTCCTCAGTTTTTTGTGGCTCCAAAAGAAGCAAACAACCTGAAGCAAAGGGCAGAACATTTGGAATCAACACACCCACTGCCTGCAATCCCTATTTCTCTCGCGCAGCGTTGTTCCAGCTGGAGCGGCTGAGTAATGGCAGCGGAGTATGGAGTACAATTCTGGACAAATTGTTCGTAAGGAAACCGTTAAATTATAAGCACGAAAACCGTCAATTCCTCTGGAATTATTTCCGCCCCTAACTCTCACCACTTTAAAAGGCAGTGATTAAGGTGTAGGGATTGGGGAGCGGTAATCGAGGTGCGGGAATTGAGGTGCTGGACTTGAGGTGCTGGAATTGAGGTGCTGGACTTGAGGTGCTGAAATTGAGGTGCTGAAATTGACCAGGGGTTTGAGGTGGGGGATTGAGGTGCAGGGATAGAGGTGCTGGGATTGAGGTGCAGAGATTGACCCTAGGGAATTCCGTGGTATGATGATCGAGCTACAAAAAAATATGGCCCTGGGGATGTTAAACTTGGGGTGGGTATAGAACTGAAGAGTCTGTAGCCTGTTAAAGGTAACTTGAAATTAAAACATTTTGGTTAAATGTAACTAGATGTTGGTTAACTGAATTCCATCCACTACTACTGTAGCTTTTAGGTAAAAACCTTTATCAACCTCTCCCACCACACCCCCCCCCCCAAAAACAACAAAACAACCACCACACAACAACAACAAAAAAGCAAAAACAAACAAACTAAAAAACAAAAGCAATCCATTAGGAAATGATACTATTCATTTGTGGATAATCTATAGCTATCTGTTTTATGAGTAAATTCACTTTCATAGAACATGCAAGTTGTGGGTCAGGCCCACATGAAGAAGCATGCCTGAACAATGTCATTTTAATTTAGTGTCTAATTAGTGTGTGTATGAGTTCAGTGTCAGAATTGTTGATTGTTTTTTTGTCACTTTGGTGTTATTTTGTGCCTGCGCGCACGTGTGGTGATGATGTGCCCAGGCTGCCTAGAGCAGGAAGTGCAATGTTTCTGGTGGCAGCTACTCTTGGTTACGACCAGGATCACGATCCAAACTCGCCCACACGGTGGTTGTAGCGGTGGCCCTAACTTCTACGGAGACCGGTGAGCCGAACCCAATAGAAACTCTATGGAGACTTCGACAAACCTGCATTACCTTTCAGACGCCCCAACTTCTACGAGACCTGGGACCGAACTCTAAGGAGCTCTACAACTTGCTCCTCCAACGGATACTGTTACCATTACAAACTATTTTTCACTCTCTTAGCTAGCTTGCAGTGCCTTGGGACTTTATTTTTGTTATCTAGAGAACCTGGAGTGCTTAATATTCGTCACTCAGTTAAATACTTGATAGAAAGCATAGACCACACCCCTCATTATAATTAGCGGCTGCAGAAGAAAGGGAAGACCTATAATTTATAAACTTGTTCCAAAAATTGCCGTGTATGTTATTTGAACATAGCGAATGGGGTGAAGAACATTAACTACTAGACTCCACAGAATAGTGGCATCCTGTCATCAATCTTAGAATTTCTATTGTTGTTGTTGTGTTCTTCCTACCAGGAAGAAAAGTAGTTCTTGCTAACATGGTTGTATGAAAGAATTTGTGTGCGATTGTGTGTGTGTTCGTTTTTACTGCTACCGGGTGGATCCTGAACATCGATAATATCAGTCACTAAATTCATAATTTTATCCTTTTTTTCCTTTCCTTGAAGTAATTTTGTGTCAAATATCTAGCATTCAAGCTGTTTATGTTGTTTGATGGAGGAGGGATTCTGAACAACCAAGCACCAATGCAATACAATTCACTACACGATTAAACAATACACTTTTTAGGTAGTCGATGCCAGAAATGACCAAACAGCTAATAGAAAAGTTTTTACCTGGATTGTAATTACACAACCACAGTATACACTTTAATTTAAAAAATTCAGGAATTCTTATATGACTTTCTCACAAGCAAATCTATGAGTGTCATTCCATTGTTCTGTACTGAAACAAAAAAAAAACGAAAACAAATAAACTGTTAGTTGAAGTGTTGGGTCTTGTCTTCACATGTTTGTCCGTTCTGTTATCCCACAGTTATGGAAATTACATTCTGTTTAAATGTTTCCTCCAGTTGTCTGAACGGCTTCAACAACCAGCTTCAGTTTATATGAGACCTTGCTGTTTAAAAAACGAGGAATTGACTTCGGAAATTTCATTTTTTTCTCTTAGTTAAAGTTCCATACTACTCATAGATACACACAAGGAACAAAAAATAGCATTTTATTCTATATGATATTACCTTGAAATAATGATATACTTCAACTTGATTCAAATAATACGAATAGACTAGATGGAATCAGCTTATGTCAAGGATAAAATACTCCGTCTCGATATCATTGATTAAGTTATTAGAAACCATCCATTGAGCAAGGAAGTTGCAATTCAAATATCCTGCTTAACCCCACCCCTCTTCCTCCATCCCCTCCAACATTACCACCTCCCAGTAATTCATGTTGTTCAGGCAGGACAAAAGATTAGTAAATTTCTGACAACATGAATATGTTGTACATTTAACCACTATTGTTACTTCTTTAGTGTGTTTGGGTAGCAATTAATTGTTATGCATTATTTGTAGTTTGACTCTGAGGGACAATGTGGATGGACTAATAACTGGTTGTTTTTATTAGCTATTTGATTTTACCACGAATATTTTATAGAATATTTCCTTATTTATATACTCTTTTATTTTCAGGCTATGCAGTACTACGTATCTTTTGTGGAGAGCTGGAGTGATGACCCGGACAAGAGACCGACGGCCATGTCACTCAAGAACTCTCTGGACAAAGTCCATTCCAGATACTCTCCAAGTTCAGAAGGAGAAGACAAAGACTCCAGCAAATCCTGTCACCAGCGAGAGTAGAACGGGAATGAAAATACTAAAATGGTATAAAAATTAGAATAATTATATCACTCTAATTCGAGCACTCGATTCCTGGTCTTTATGCGATTTCTGTGTTCCTTTCATCTGCATCATTTCACCTGAATTTTTTTTTTTTTAATCTTTTATTTTGCACTTCCAGCATTTATCATATTGCTCATTATCTGTGTAAGGTTTGAGCAACTTTTTTTCTTTTTTAACAAGCCGAGTTTAATTTTTGGCGATGGTGTGATAGTGCATAGCGTCTGAGCTGAGAATTATTAGACAAGGCATTCATTTCACTAATAAAATACTAGGTGTTTACTTTAATTGTGATACACAATGTATGTTGATCTGTAAGAGGGGACGCAAGAAGAAAGGCAGGGAGGGTGTGTGTTTGTGTTTGTATGACGTGAGTAGCTACATGCAAAAAGCAACAACAATGTGCGGAGTTTTAAAGTTATGCAAGTTATATAAACCACAAATTTTTGGGGTTCATCAAAATACTAGAAGCTAGTACCTTAGTTTCAGGGGAGGATCCAGGGGGGTCTGAGAGGGCCTAGGCCCCCCTCCTAACCATGTTTCTAAAAAAAATTTATAAGGGCAACTGTATCAATATGGTCAATACAGTTTATATGTCAACTTCAAGCTGTGCCAACCAGTCGTGTTAGCATTTAGCTACCCCCCCAGACACCACGAGGAGGTATAGCTTGGGAATTTTTCTTGGGACACACACACACAAATTCTCTCTTGCAACCTGCTAGAAGTTATGTGCACTTCAGGGGCGTAGGAACCGGTCAGGCCAGTCAGGCCGTGGCCTGACCAATTTTACTAATCTCAAAGTTGGAAAGTATCGTCAATGAGGATCTTGCCAGTCAAATATTGTCTTTTTAAGTGGGAGTCGAATAGAATTCTGAGATCAGGAACTCATTCTAGCGAACGTAGTTGTTTTCCTTAAGCAGACGTCTTGGTATAGAATTTATTAGTGCCAAAGAACTGATCTAGCTAGCTACAACACATTATTTTAAAAAAATGTAGATTTCACACGCATGAGTAAAGTACGTAGCTAATGCCTTATTATTTTCCAGAATGCTAGCATGCTCAAAAGTAGAGATTATATCCATTTATAAGACCAGTGGGAGTCTCCCGTGTTCACACGCGTGAGTAAAGTACATAATTGCCTTATTACTTTTCCAGAATGATTAAAGTACATAATTGCCTTATTACTTTTCCAGAATGCTAGCACGCTCTGGAAAGTTCCATTTATAAGACCAGTGGGAGTCTCCCGTGGTGTGGGGGTGTTATAGGACTAGCTTACACAATGGAGCGTCAAGTAGTAAGAAGTAAAACTGAGGTTAGCTAGGACGACTTACTAGACAGTTCGTCGAATTCATTTCAAATCATCTCTCCAACACACTTTACCCACGTTATCGCTCAAGGAGCACGGTCTCCAGCAGGTAACTATGCGTGGGTGATATAAAAATCAAATAAATGGATGGGGCTGAGACACATTGAGAGTCTCTTTATAGTCAAGAAGGGATTAGCTCTGAAGAAGGTGTAATTGACATTAAACCATGAGCAGTAGCCAGCTGATGCACTGAAGCAATAAACTTAACTTGTTTTTGTTTGTTTTTCTGAGTAGCTAGTTATTCAATTTTTTTTGGTAGTAATTACTGATGTAGATAATGGTGAAACATAATAGTAAAATATCAAGACTATAAATAAAGCTGATACTTGAACAAACACATTGTATGGCCTGACCAATCAAAAATAGCTCCTACTCCCCTGCACTTGGTTGAGCCAAGATGCCTGTGCACTTTACCAACGTCGCCATGACGCATTACTGATGTCTTTGTAGTTACCTGCCGTTGGACAGGCTCGTTGAACATTCGCTTAACGTCTACTTCCGCCCGATTTGCCGGAGGCTCGGCAGTCGGCTCGTCCCTGCCCTGCCCGTGGCCGGATTTCCGGCCCCGCCCAGCAGGAAGGGCCTGGCTTGCCCGGAGACCGCTTTGGGCTGCGGCTGGCCGCGGCTTACCCTCTGCCGGCCAGCTGCTCCGCAGACAGCCCCTCGCTTGCCGAGGCGCTGACAGTCCCATGGCCGTAGCCGACTGCTGCCCGTCACGGGAGACCTCTCCCGGAAAACTCTACTACTAGGGTGCAGGTGGGTGGGCAGTTTCGCTGGCGGCTCTGCTGCCGCCTGCTGCTCCCCTTTTCTTATTGTCGTCCATTACTCTCTTTTAGACTGACTTGCTCGCACCCCTGGCGCATGCGCCCTCTATACCATTTAGCACGCCCCGCCGCCCGGGGCGTGCCTTGCTTTATTTACTTCCGTTTGGTAACCTCAGTACGCTTCGCTGGACCTGCCGTTACCAACGTCGCCATGACGCATTACTGATGTCTTTGTAGTTACCTGCCGTTGGACAGGCTCGTTGAACATTCGCTTAACGTCTACTTCCGCCCGATTTGCCGGAGGCTCGGCAGTCGGCTCGTCCCTGCCCTGCCCGTTGCCGGATTTCCGGCCCCGCCCAGCAGGAAGGGCCTGGCTTGCCCGGAGACCGCTTTGGGCTGCGGCTGGCCGCGGCTTACCCTCTGCCGGCCAGCTGCTCCGCAGACAGCCCCTCGCTTGCCGAGGCGCTGACAGTCCCGCCAAAACCCACCCCAAAGCTGGCCCCCTGGAGAGCCCCGACTGCTCCGACCTCCACACCCACACCCTATATACCTTAGTCAGCCCACTTACTACTACTGTCACCCTCACTCTTACCCTCTCACTAGTCACCCCGTTAGAGAACATAATACCTTTACTGGCCATTCAAACAGACATACCACATCACACAGCATCAATGATGACTTACAGGACATACCATGGAAAACAGCAACAATGGTGACCATGACCACTAGGTAGTCTAATCCAGGCCCAGATTGTCTCTACTGCTGCTTGGCGCCTCTGGTCTTCGCCAGCGTTGTGGCCATGGCGGCTTGTCCCCCGCTCCCCAGCCGCACGTAGCCTCGCTCTTCCATCTCCCCATGTCCTTGATCTGGGACTCGGTGGCTCCTCCTTTGGCTGCCGCCGTGGCCGCCCCAATGCAGAAGCTGTGCCCTGAGATCGCCCCACTCGGCATCCCCGCCGACTCCAGTGCGGTCTTCACTTCCCTGACGAAGTCTCTCCTGGATAGCGGCTTCCCATCCAACCTGAAGAAGGGGCCCTCACCATCCTTCCTCAGCACCAGGTATCTCAGCAACGCCTTCACAGGTTATAACTCCTGCCCCGTCCTGCCCAGCGTCACTTTCGCTCCCTTCCTCAGCCTGTCGGTCTTCGACTCCTTAACGTGGAGCGTCACCATCTGAGGATTCTCCAGAACGTCCACTGTGACGTCCTTGAAAGTGAGGTGGGCTGCTTCATCAAACTTCCCGTCGTCAGGCGCCAATGCCTCCCCCGCTCTCAGGCACCCGAAGTAACAGGCGCACGCTGCCGCCCACAGCACCACCCCTCTGTCACCCTGGCGTCCCCATGTCTTCCGCAGCGCCTCCATGTGCGCCGGAGTCACCGGGTCCCTCACTAGACCTGCCTGGCCTTTCTCCGCCGCTCTCCTGGCTACGCCCCTTCGGACTTGTCCCAGCCTCACCATGGCTGCCCAACTTGGTGCCGGCAGCCCCGCCCTAATCTGGCCCTGTCTCAGGCCTGCCAAGTGGTGATTAACCGTGGAGGCTTGCACCCCCTCGTCGGCCACCGTCACTACGTGTGCAATTGCCTTGTTCTCAGTTACGGGGAGCGGGTCCTCACCCATCCTGCGGCACATGTCTTCATACCTTCTCCAGACCCCTTCGTACCGCCGCTCCGTCTTCGGAGCTATGCCCTTACGGAAGTAAACCGCTGCAGATCTAGCCACTGCCGATCTGACCAGCTCTCGCTCCCTGTTACCATCAACTCCAGCACTCGGTCCGGCACCATCTGCTGCTCCCCGTCGCTGACCTGCATGGCAATACAAGCAGATGTCAACCTCCCTCTGGACAGCTCATCTGCCGCGACATTGTCAACCCCCCTGATGTGTTCAGCTAGCAGCACGAACTCTCCCGTTGCCTCCATGAAAGCCAGGCACCGCCTGAGGTGCATCGCTTGCGGTTCTCTGCACGACCCCGACCTCAGGGTTGCCACCACCGCCATGTTGTCGCAGTGGAACAATACCGTCAATCCTCTCCACAAGTGGCCCCACACTGCTGTCGCCACAACTATTGGCAACAGCTCCTTAGGCATGATGTTCCATTGTCCAGCTGCCGGCAGCCGCTCCCAGCTCAACTGGAACCATCTGGTTCCCCACACGGCGCCGCAGCCCCAAGACCCGGATGCGTCCGTCCACAGTTCCACTTGTGGCTCCTCTGCTGCCACCACAGACCTCATCATGGCTGTCCCATTCCAGTGCAAGCCAAACCTGCGCCACCACTCCAGGTCGGCCCTGGCCGCCACGTTGAGGTGCACTCTCCTGTCTAGGCTCCTTACTGTGGCGCTGAGGTCCAGCAATCTCCTCATGAATGACCTCCCTGCCCTGACTGCTCTGCAAGCGTG
>WLWD01001155.1_pt1 | contig 135137 bp, 53 predicted proteins | sample 6712731 | NCBI WGS metagenome assembly WLWD01 (sample SAMN12718690, study PRJNA576275) | sponge metagenome | isolation source: marine sponge | host: Mycale hentscheli | place: New Zealand: South Island, Marlborough, Capsize Point | collected 2014-11-01
ACTCTCGCTTTACCCAATCCATACTCTTGTTTTACCCAATCCATACTCTCGCTTTACCCAATCCATACTCTCACTTTACCCTGTCCATACTCTCGCTTTACCCAGTCCATACTCTCGCTCCATACTCTCGCTTTATCCAATCCATACTCTTGTTTTACCTATCATTTACATACCTTAGCTACTGCCACTTCCAATAAGGATATTTCATTGATGAGATTTCTTCACCACTCCTTCTGCCTCTGATGTCATATGCAAAAGTAACAGCTCCAGCAGTTTAGATTTTACGTCATCTCACTCCACTAGTTGTTGCAGCCTATGTAAATAATAGGATAATAGCATAGATTGTGCACCCATACAGTTGCCTTATGCTAGCTGCTATTTCAGCACAACTTAGTTATAACATACCGAGGGGGTTAAACCTAGGATCCCCAATCTCCCTTCGAACTTTGGGGAAAATATAGCACAGCGAATGTTTAATTGCATGAATATTACGATCATAAAATTATGCATGAAACATTGATCAATGCATATATACATTCTCATACAAGCATGTGCATCACAGTATAATGTTTAGAAAAAGGGTGTGTCTAAGTAAACACACACAGCACGTGTCTGTTACTCCAAGCAAAATAATTCTCACATGAATGTTACAATCAACTTCAAATGTCAGCTCAAAGTTACAATCAACTATTCGTGACACAGTTTATCAGTCTATTACAAGATTATATATGTAACAACAGACACCCTCAGCCATGTGGGTTAAAATAGTATAATACTTCACAATTTTAAATACTGCAACAATAGAACTTCCCCCCCCCCAAAAAAAAAAACAAAAAAACTCGGATCGGACTTGTTCATTAAAATTTTGAAATTTTTTTTACTAATATCTATATAGTAACAGGGGTTCATTTAGGGTGGGGGGACAGGGGAGACACTCGCCCCCTTGAAATATTCTTAAAATATCGTAAGCAAAATGTGTAGTTAAAAAGTGAATATTTAAGGTGAAGGGAAATACTTAAATCATGCTCATCTCCTTTCTCATCATAGTTCTGCACGAAAGTTGTGTCACCCTTTAGATAGCACAAACTCAACCTTGCCCACTCTTAAAGTGATTTCTAAATGAATCCCTGAATATTACACTTGTGTGTCAAATAACGACAGTGATCATGTGTGTATTCATGAATAATCCATCAGCTTAAACAGTCTGGCAAAGCATCATCCTTACTTCAATGGGTAAAGAGTCATCACATTCAGTAGAGAGTGATTAATTGTTACTAAAAAGTGGGTGGAATAGATGAGGGAAGGCAGTGTAGGTTTCAAAAGTTTCGTGGAGCGTAAGTCCACAATCATGATGGTAGGACAGAGATTCAGAAGCAGGATAATTAGTCAAAGGACTCTATGACTTAAGAAGACAGAACTAAAGAAAGGAAATATGGGGGATAAGAAAAGCTTAGATAGTTTAAAATGAAGAGAGCAGGAGAGGAAAACTAATTAACCGTACTCAATAGTAGAGAATGATAACTGAGCAAAATAACTTCAATACGTCAAGCGCCACTGTGTGGCGGGGTACTTGATGCTAGTATATTATAATATACATTATACAATTCCCCTTCAAAAATATTTCCTAATTTAGAATCCACCTAACCTTGCAAGCCACTTTTACTCGACTGCATAGTCCACCACACATGTGATCTTCTTATCTTGTTGTATAAAGTCCTGAACAATCAATAAATTAAAAAATTCTCAAGAATTTCTTAAAAATCAATGTGTACTAAATAATCATACCAACATTGTAATTAAGGCCAAGCGCCTCTTCATAGTGAACATTTTGAAGAAACTATCTAAATATGATACTCTAGTAAAGTTGCACAACATTCGAATCCAGCACCTATCACAGTTCAATAGTATCTGAGTGCAGTATGCAGTTAGGCAGTACATGTACTCAAAATTACAGCACTCAAACTCATAATAATGCCATGCTAATTACTCAAAGAATCTATATAATAATATGCTCGTGTGTCAGTAACAACGATCAATAGTGTGTATTCATGAATAATTCACGAACTTAAAAAGTATGGTGGTAAAGCATCGTGATACCTTGAATAGGTTGTCCCATTCAGTTGAAAGTGATTAATAGTACACTAAAAAGAGGGTTGAATGGACAAGGAGAAGGCGGCGTAGTGAAATCACTGAGTATAGGCAGCATAAGTTTCAAGAAGGAAGGGGAAAGTGCGAAAAAGAAGGCAACATTTCAACAAAGCCCAAGTCCACAATCATGATAGAAGGACAGAAATATTCAGAAGCAGGAGAGACAAAGAAATAGAAGGGACTCCATGACTCGAGAAGGAAGGTGAAAGAAAGGAAAGGTTGGGGATAAAAAAAGCTGGGATAGTTCAGGAAAAAGAGAGCAGAAGAGGGAAACTGATGTAGAGAATGATAACAATGAATAAAAATAACTTATGCCTGCATTCTTACTGTGCAATAAGTCAAGCACCACTATGAGGTGGGGTACTTGCTAGTTGTAAATATTTTTTGTCTTGCAGCCTAAGGGTGGCGGATATGCCCTAACTCCTCCCACCCCTTTCCAAACAAAATTTCTAGATAAAACCCTGACTATAATAAATCTGTTATAACAGTCATATTATTATTATTTATTATTAATAATAAAACTGTTGCTCTTCTTGACAAGAAGCTACTCAACTTTATTGTAAATATTGCAGAACTAGAGTGCTCCTAATGTCTGTCATCAAATATCTTGTGGCTACATGAAAACTAATCATGAAAGAAATTAGTAATACAACTGGTAGACATCACTCAAGTGATAAAAGCATAAACCACAGCCTACAATTTCTCTGTCCTAAGGCTTAGAAAGTCCAAGAACTACAGTTCCAATAGAACACACAAACATCACCAGCTCATACATGTGTCTATTACCATGTGACAGGAGTCCACATCCTTCACCTGTTCAATAAAAACTGATGCATATCACTCATACCCCATCTCCTCCACCTGGACTTTTAATGAAACTAGCCCCCTATCACATCCCATTCAAAGGTCATATCCTAGATCCTGTCAATTCTTTACCCTCCCCCACCCTGCAAGCCACACAGCAACAACAGGAAGGTCACAAACATCACCTAAATCAGGTATGCCCTGGGCATCATCAGTGGCAGAAACACCACTTCAAAAGTGGGGGGGGGGCAGAAAATAACTGGGGCATAATAAAGAAATTGCTTAGGAAATCAAAACTGTGCGTTTTGAAGATGCAAAAATTTATGAGCCTAATAAAAGTAATTGGATCGTGACAAAAATAAAGAACAAAAAAGTTTATAAAAATGACAATGAATCAGAAGTACTAGCTGAAAATAAACGAATTATAGTGTGTTTGAAAATTATAAATTTAGTTCCTTAGCTAGACTGTCACAAAAAGTACTGGTTCTTCAACAGATTGGACTTCTGGTTCAACGGATTCAATTGCTGGTTCTTTAACTGGTCCTTGAGATGAAGCTGACCAGAAAAACTCAGCAAACTTGGTATCACTCTCCTAATACAAAATTGGGCCTCTGCTCTTTGTAGTGTAAAAGTGGGGGGGGGCTGTGCCCTCCCTAATGAAAGATTGGGGGGGGGGGCGATCGCCCCCCCTGCATCTCTGCCACTGATCATCATAAAACAGTTTGAAGAATCACCTCAACCAAAATGATGAACACTCAACTCAAATGAGACATGTACACCACAACTTGAGACTTGCCATCTATATTGAGGACTTCGTCAAGAACAAACACTTGCCAGTAAGTCTTGCCTCGCAGGTTGGTTATGAGCCAGCTTGTCTGAAGTCAACTAGGGCAAGACCTTCAACTTGCCAGTCAGTCCAGTAAACCGGAGTGTTTTATTCACATGGTCATAATAACCCGTAGCAGCTAAAAATATTATGTGACACAATCTGGGCAGTGTGTAGAGGAGGCTATAGGGGCAAAGCCACTGTGATTGATATCAGCAGTGGCGTAGAAAGAGGGTGGGGGGTGGGGCTTCAGGCCACCAAAATTGTGGGGCATAATCTAACAAGGCAACTTCTCACATGAACACTTTTAAACCCCCGACCCCAAGAAAACGTGCCCCTTTACTAAACATCTTCCAACACCGCTGATCAGTCGTGTGACTACTACAAATACTAGCTAATGGCTAGCACAAGTATTGACGATAGGCTTCAATTGTATATTCCACAGGTTATTTGTAAGGTTACTGGAGTATTAACTGCCTTAATGTACAACAACTTAAACTAAAATAGTTTAAACCTACACGACTAACACTTGCACAACTCATTCAAAGTAGAGTAGCTATATTATAGTTATTTCACATTAATCCCACCCCTACACCACCGCCGCATTAATTCACGCAGATCTAACGCCTGAGCCTACCTAATCAATATGACAGACCACTGTAGCTCGTCAAGCCTCTTTCTCCCACCACATTTCTTTCCACATGCGCTGCGTGGGCACTAGATCTGAACAAATGACGACCGTTGTTTTAATCTTGTTGGGCGGTACCTTTCCGTTGCTATAGTTATAAGAGAAGTAAAAACAGTAACAAATCCATCATTGTGCGAATTGGCAAGTTTTAAAGCATATAAGGAAAGCTATGGGGTGTTTTAGATAAAGAAGGATCAATCCGTCACTAAATTGAGGAGTGTCGGGCCTGCAGGTATCTTCTGACGAGTAATGCAGCATACATCACGCCAAATAGTTATCTGACCCTCAGTAGGAATAGCTACTTCATTATTTATGCAAAATGCATTGCTTCTATTAAACTATAATATGCAATAAAATATATTGCTGTTACAACTTATAATATACACAATCTGTATACTTCAATGGCATGATGAACAAAACTATTTTCATCAGAATGGTTTAGCTATACCAGTGGATCTAGAACCATATAGCTACATAGCTACTCTTAGACTTGACAAATTCATAATTTTGTAACTGGACTAGACAATAGATAATGCAAACAACACAGTGATTTATAATAATGGTATGTATAAGTTACTGATACGACATCCAGACTTTATCCCTACTAATTGTAACATTGTATGTGAAAACTGTATAACAGACACTAAACGTTGCACTAAAGTGAACTAAGTTTTCCAGTCAGTTTTCCGTCAGAATGGTTTAGCTATACCAGTGAATCTAGAACTTTACAGCTACATAGATATTCTGAGACGTGTAACTAGACTAGATAATACAAACAATGCAGTGATTTAATAATGGTATCTATAAGTTACTGATACGACATCCAGACTTTATTCCTACCATTGTAACATTGTATGTGAAAACTGTATAACAGACTCTAACGTTGCACTAAGGTCAATTGATAGTTTTCCAGTTACTCAACAGAGAAGATATTTTTTTGGTTATTATTCAATTGTAGGCTTTATTTGATGTGGCTATAGCTATAGTGTCTTTGAGACACATGTGTACGTGATCGCTACTTGGATTTATCATAAGTCTTAAGTGTACAATTAGATATATGTATTAGTAGTACAAATAACGACAGCCTGAGCTTCCCAAGTCAGGCAAATTTTAAAAAAATCCCACTCTATGACACCATAAGGATACTGTACATAAAGCTTATGACAAAAGTACAATACTTTTGATGCTGCTTTCTTATTGACCTTTAGCAGAAATTCTCATTTCAATATCTAGCATTTAACAATGTCTCAAATTTTAAGAAAGATGAATACATAAACTATAATAATTATATGGAATGATGAATACGCCATGAAATAATTCAGGAATTAAAGGAGTACGTGAGTGTACAATGTAACGAAGGTGCAATATTCTTTTTTCAGGATACAAAATAATAAAAAACATGATGAATGTGTAAATTAATAATTCACACAAAACAACAAATATTTTTCTCCAGCATTATGATCAGACATTCTGCTATCCGTCATCAAAGTTAGAAGTGCAGTGTCTAGGAATTTTCCGTAGACTTCATAATGAATAACCTTATCATGCCATCTTCTCCTAGAGAAACTTCACTTGACCTCCTCTAAATCTAAAATAAAAAAATAAAAACAACAAACAAACAAACACATAAACAAAAAAGACTGATAATCATGTGTTTATAGTTGTCTGGGTTTCATACACACTGTAGAGTAGATAGAAACCTAACCTCCGCCTCCCCAAGATGGAACCTCCCTTCCTCAGAATTTTTGAAAGTTAATAATTATAGTAATTAGATTACAGTGAGTTGTAACATCATGCTGTGATTGATTAAATGTTGATCAGTATGAATACTCTCATGTAGCAGAGTTTGATGCAGAAAAATGGAGGGGGAAACCGAAAAATTTCCCTCTCAAACAGAGTTCTTCCCCCCCTCCCCTCCCCAACTATAGCCGTTCTTCTCCATGTATTCAGTGTTGGACGTAGGAACAGGAATTGGGCAAGGGGCAGGTGGGGTGTCAGTGTTTGAGGGTGGGGCTACACAGATTTAGATGTGTACACATGCTGTAAATTACAAACGGATAAACAAAAAAAAATCATATCAAATCGACTCATAAATCATATATCTTATTTTCTCTTTCTGGAGTGGGGGGGAGTGGGGAGGAGGGGGGATGGGGAGTTGAGGGGAAAGTGGGGGGAAGACATGTGCATCAAAGTAAAAATGGTTTAAATTGGTTGTGCTTCAAGAACTACACGTGGGCACATTGGAGCATTCATCATGCAGCGTTCAGTATGGGAGAATATTGAATGCTCGTGTGATTAAGAAATTCTTATACTCAGTAATTACTATACCCACTTTCATAACAAAATGTGGACATATATTTAGCATGTGGGTATTCAGGGGTTCATTTAGGGGGGCCAGGGTGGTGCTCGCCCGCTCCCCTCCCTTGAAGGCGTTTCGTCCCACCTTGAAATATTTTAAACTTTCGTAAGCAAAAAAGCAAAGTTAAAATGTGAATGATGAAGATTGTAAATGATTAAATCACAAGTCCTCTACTATCTTAATTATGTACAAAAGTTATGACCCCTAAGATAGCAAAAGCTCAGTCTTGCCCCCCCTCCCCCTCCCTAGATTAATTCCAAAATGAACCCCTGAGTATTGGGGATTGGAGGGTGAGGACAGAAGTTAAACCAACAAACACATCCATCTCTTTATGGTCATGGTAACCAGTGAACAGCAAAAGTCATCTACTAGGCAGCTATAAGGATACCCAGCACACTATGGTTGGAAACAACCAACCTCTCTGTATTCTAATGTGTTTATATATGAGATCAATATATATGAGTTCACTCAATTATGGTGTAGATTGTGTAATAAAGTGCTTTAATTAGAGAAAACACCTATCACATAATTGTTATAGTTCACAGTCACACATATCTTAATGATATTCTGTGAGATATCTACTCCATACTGAACTCCATTAGAGTTAGCTCATTAAACCTTATTACTAATAAGCTTCCACAATAATTACCAACTCTACAATTAAGCAAGTATGTGTGTGAAGTTAAAACTCCCTGTAAATGCATTTATAAAACCAGATCAAACGAAGTATATATTAGAGATGATATATGGCTTACAATTAGATTGTGCAATAAAGTGTGTGTTTTAGTTCACTGGCTCAGCGCTGTGGGACGACATCCCAACTAAATTGGTGGGGCCGCCCACATTCCAGGAACTATGAATTGAATATTATATGTTTGTGCTTGTTTTGGATTCAGTTACATGTATTTTCGGTTATGGGACTCAGTTAATTTTTAAAGTCATGTCACCTGTGTGTGTCTACATCTTGTTGTTCATTGTTGTGTTGTCCGGGCTGTGCATATAAGACTTCGTGTTTTGTGTGTGCAGTCAGTCAGTTCTCAGCTGCCATTTGTGCCATCTGATCTCGTTAGATTAAACTAGTATAATCCTGAGTCCACCTTTCGAGGGGGGGCTGTCGAGGGGAAGGCATACTGATTCTGGTGGCAGCAGCTTAATTGCTGTCACCATTGTGTGAGCCTAAAGGAGGAACTCATGAGCTTCACTGAGGGAGGCCCACAAGCGCCACTATACACTAGCAAGCTATTTACAAAATCATCTCAGGACCAAATGAATGATTTATTGGCTATTCTAATTAGGTATCAATATAGCTTGAGCAATGAAAACAGTATATGTAAAAGCTGTCTTCATAAGCGAAGAAGCTAAAAGGCCAGAGACATTTACCAGTATCCATTTTCAATGTTAACCTAGAGCTACAAAATGTAACACTGAAGGTTAACAACATATATAATATATATATTATATATAATTGGCGAGCGAGCGAAGAGAGTGAGACACTATCAGGGGTAACACAATTGAAAATCGGGGATATTTGTTTGTTTGAAAATATGTGTGGACGTACGTATGTTATTTTGTATTTTGACCCTCGCAACTCCAATTCCAGCACTCGTTAACTTTACAGTACAAAGCCAAACCATGATGGACAGAAAGAAATTATTTGCTCAAGTAATTATGACGTAATGATAGGGGGCAAAACCCACAAAAGCTAGTACTGATGCAGAGCTGACAGCTTCGTGTTTCTCAGCCTGAAATTTCAAAATGGCACCATAAAAGGTCTTAAATGGTTGTTTTGAATTAGCTCATACCTAAATTCACAATTAAGTGTAGTAATTGAGCATGACAGACAAACGGACAGAATACAAGTATTGTAATCCTTTTGCACACACGTGGTGAGGGCTAATAATGAAAGTTCCATGAGATATAGTAGTAACTCCATACTGAATGTTGTTCATTCATACTTCCTTAAAAGCGAGCTATTAGGGGTGTGGTTGGGGGGGGACGACGGAAATAATCAAGTAAGTCACTAGGTTAAATTCTTGTGATAGAATACAAGATGAACGCCATGATTTGTGATAGCATTGAAGGAGATGTGGGACACATGTATCATGAGCTCAAAAGTGCTTATTTAGCCTCAGCTTGTATGTGCAAGAGAGTTATAGTAGTCGTCCCGTCTGTCACGCTCTGATATTGGAGATTACTAACTATTAACTGTTGATTTAGGTATGAACTTACTCAGAACGAAGATTTAGGACCATTCATTGTGCTGTTGTTTTTTTTATTTCGGGCTAATTGTTGAGAAAATGCGAAGCTTTCACCACCGCGTAGGTACCAGCTTTTGTGGGTTACGCCCCCTATAGCATCACGTCACAATCACATGAGCAAATAAAATTACCAAGTTCAAAGAAGTTAAATTTCACGTTGAATATGTATACCAGTGAGTGTTTCTGGCTAGTTTAGCATCTTCTCTTATGAAGACAGTGTTTCTATGTACCATTATCATTGCTCGAGCTATATTGTTGCCTGATTAAAATAACTAATAAATATTGTTCGTTCTTTTGGTCTGAGATTATATTGAAATAGCTTGGTAGCTGTGGGGCCAGAAAATTCAGCGAGTGACTCCACCCAGAGGGCGGAGCCACAGAAGCAGATACCTAACAGAGAAGCAAGCAGGAGCAGGCTGAAGAGCCTGAAAGAACTTGTTAATATAATAGAACTCATTAGCAAGTAGTTAGAGAGTTTGTGGGTGGGTGTGTGTGTGGGGGGGGAAAGGGGGGAACTAATTAGTGGTAGCTCCAAGAACATTCTTGTCCAAGTGTGTGTGAGTAGCGTTTATTAGAGTTTTGTTCTAGAAACTTCCTTTTGTAGGCGTGTCCTGGCCTGTACTATTTAAGGCCAGTCCACACCAGGTCATAGGTCAAGTCTTTTATATACGTTTCTGTATTCTATGTCATCATACTTGCGTATTTGAATTAAAACTTAAATCACTTGACGCTTCAGGAGGTAGCTACCTAATCGTTCTACCTGGGAGTTGTGATAACTGGAACTAGTGGCAGCAAGTACCAAGGCAGCCCAGTTCCTGTTCCTACATAATCAAGCAGCCCGAAGCACAGCCTCACAGTAGCGCTGAGGGTTCGCACCTTTGGTGCTTTATTATAATATGCAGTAATAATGCAAAAATCCTAAATTTTGAATTCATTTTGTGTACTTGCTATAATTTATATACAGGCTGTTTAAAGAAAAATAAAACAAAAAACTCATATAATATATAATATATATATATATATACATATATATATAATGTATATATACTAATAATAGGAACTTTTCTCATTCTAACAGCACATGTTAATTAAAACTTAACCCAACGTTTCAACTTCTTGCCGAAGTCCTCTTCAGGGGTCAACTGAAGTTGAACTCTCCGTGGTGATATATTAAACACAATGTAAGCAGCAAGATTACTGGAGGGTATGCTTACTGTTTAATATATACTGAACGGTGATTTGCAGGCAGCACAACCAGCATCCTGGAAGCTCTAAACCCATGTCTCTGTTAAACTTGTTGTTGTCAGGTTGGTATGGACTCTTCACTCCATACCATATGAATATCGTGATGCATACACTTTACCTCACTGCTATGTAATTCACACTCTTATTTCTTTCTTTCTAATCCTATCTATGCATTGATCTATATATTCCCAGTTGTGTACATCTTGCCTAATTCATTGCATATAAACCCTTTACCTCACGCATGCATGAATGGATTGTGAACAGACTATATCATTGTCAGCCACTCCCCTCTCAGTTCAGATTTCCCACGTGTTCAAAAGTTAAACAAGACTTGAGAGTGTATGGGATTTCCCTAGTGGCAGTGACTTTGGAGGGAGGAAAGTGGCCAGAGCTGAGACACCTGCGCTGCTCTACTCCGTTCTACTCCTACCCGTGGGTCGAGGCTACTGAACTCAGGTGTCATCTGTATCTGTAGAGCTTCCTTGATCTTTAACTCGCGATTCTTACTGGCTCTGTCTACAACTCCTACCTCTTCCCCTTTAAGTCAATCTCCTCACTTCACTAAGACTAACTTCGACTCATAAGACCAGCACAGCCACACAACTTCTCGAGGGGTCCATGTTGTTATCCCAGATTTGGTAATGGTCATCAAAATTTAGAAAATATAACTTGATAGTGTTAAGCTAGCCAAATTTCCCATCGTTGCCACAACAACAATCACGAAACATAACACAAAGTGTAATGTTACGTGTGTGCATAGGCAACAAAAAAGCAGAGGATCAGTGCATGTACTTCATTATAAAAAATGTGAAACGTCACATAAGTAGGAAAATAAGTCAAGAGCACATTAACAGTATGGAAGAAGGGGAAAAGCCTCATGGAAAAGGCGGGCTATATAAAGAGTAAGAAAGAGAGTACTGTTAGCCATTGATACAGCTAAATTTTACTGCACAGGATATACAGCGTAAAGTAAGAGTATAGCTAGATACTGTCCTGAGTGGTCATTTTCAATCAAGAAGCACTTTGACACATATGTACACATGAACATTATCAGATATATTTCTTGCACAAGAACAGCTACAAACCCTGAATATGTGTCACCTACAATCACTATTTGAATGTCAGACAACTTACAGTCATAAAATTCATATAAGTTTAACCACTCAAGCTACAGTATTATGAAATCATCAAAATAAAACTTGAGCTTTGATTTTATTACATGTATACCCTTATAAACGCTCACCTACATGATAACATAGGAACCCATGATAGTGTACGAGTGTGTATACATGTATGTATGTATGTATGTGTGTGTATGTATATACGTGTGTATGATATGTATGTATGTATGTATGTATGTATGTATAGAGCTGGGCGATATACCGGTATTATCGTTGCACCGCGATAAAAAACTGATATTGCTTTTTTTCAGAAAACTGTTGGGGTCGTACAAATGCATGAACTTTATGCGCACGACAAATTAAAGGAACAGCCATTTCGCGATTTGCAAACATGTCCGTAATGCGGTACTAGCAAAGTTTTTAAAGTAGTTAGCAGTGGTTGCAAGTTAAAATTCTGTCTAAAGAAAGCCAACATAGTCTTGCCCCACGGACTAACTTTGTCTGGATAAAATTTACTTTGTTAAATATTATTTATGAAATATCATTATCGCTCTAGCGCGATAATGCAGGTAAGTATCACATCGCCTGTGATTATCCAATATTGCCCAGCTCTGTGTATGTAAGTATGTATACATGTATGTATGCATGCATCTATGCATGTATGTATGCATGCATCTATGCATGTATGTATGCATGTATGTATGCATGTATGCATGTATGTATGCATGCATCTATGCATGTATGTATGCATGCATCTATGCATGTATGTATGCATGTATGTATGCATGTATGCATGTATGTATGCATGTATGCATGTATGTATGCATGTATGTATGTATGTATGTATGCATGTACACTCAATCCCCTCTTAACCAGGCACCGTGGGACCCGAGGGTGTCTGTATCTCAGAAATGCCAGCTACAAGGGAAATTCGTAGTTTTCTCCAACATTATTCAATAAGTTTCAGGCTTTTTCCAAGCATTAAGTCCAGTACTCTTTCACTTGCAACCCTTAGTAGGCTTCTCTAATATTTTATGGAACCAGAAATAACCGGCTTGTGCTGACACAATTGGGTAATGGTGGTCAAATTAGCGAAATTGTGAGGCAAGAATTGATTAATTGAGTGGCTAACTTGTGCCCTGCCCTGTAAAGAGGCGTGCCTGTAATAGAGGTATTTGGATAAAATAGGATTGAGCGTACGTATGTATGTAATGTTTTAACAGTGCAGACCTGTGTATGTAGATACAAACTAGTGTACTATGTGTTTTCATAAGCACTCTGAATAAGTCCACAGTGAGTGCACCTTTGCTATTACAAATATATTATATATAAATTACTATATACACATACACACGCACACAATTTAGCGAGTGAGATATGGAGAAACTTAATATATTGAAGGGCCAAGCAGAAATAAACTGGCGGTTGAATCAGAATTCTACAGATCAGAAATATCTCATCAGGAGTGAATTTTAGCTCACTGGCCAAGGTTCGTAAGTACAAATCTTGTTGCTATTAAATACATATGTAATGTATTAGCACTACATTTTTAAATTAATGCTAGTATGTGTCTCACTATCATCATCCCCTGCTCACTTTCTTTCAACAGTATCTTCGGCAGATTGTACAACATAAAGAGAGAGGGCCGAGTAAATGAATCGCTACTTTCTATATGTACCACAAATTACACGGCCGGCTGACCAAAATAGCATTTCTCCTCTCAAATTTAATATTGAGAGGACATCATGTCTGTTAAAATTTCACTTCTTATCAGAAGCCTGTATAGACATGTACTATTAAAAACAAATGGGTGCATTAATTTTTGAGTATTGTGTGTGTGTTATTTGTGTATCGATATACAGGATTTCAACGAATTGCTCGTAAAGTGACTAGAGCCCAAATTTTTCCATCGCACCCTATATATTTCAGGTTGTCTAACTGTGCATTAAATGAAAATATGTATGAGTTAGTCACTAGAGTATGTATATATATAATTTACCTTGAATAAAAGGTAAAAAGCCTCTTTTCTTATTAGTGTAGGTTAAAAGTTATTCAGGAGTTCCTCACCTCTTATATTGAAGTCCAAGAATAGCTATTAGCACACTCTTCACGGAGGAACACCGAGTCTTCTTTTAATGATACTTTTGGACATGTGTTGACCCTGTGGAGTTGGGTTTCACCTCCTACTTCACAACCCTACATACAGAGAGTCACAAGTAAAAATTAGCTTAAATACAGTTCAATTAAACTCAAGATCCTTAGATTGGAGTTTGTGCTCTGCATTATTACATTCCATAACACATTCATACATTAGACATTTTGTAGCCAGGCTACTTTAGTAGTGCATAAGTAGTTGTTCAAAATTTATACCTTCATCAGGGTATATTATCAAGGGTAAAATTTCAAGGTCTAACATTTTCAAAATTTCAGGGGGCAATCAGTGTTGAATCAGCAATTTCCGTAAAAATATGGATGAATCAGTAAGGTGGGAGGCTCTGTTCTATGGACACTCCACATATGTTAAATTCCCTTCACTAGTGTTCACCTGTCCCAAACTCCGTTCCAGTGATGAACTCCACTCTGAAGTCAAATCTCTTCTCTCTCTCTCCCCCCCCCCTCCCCGCCCCCCCCTCCCCCTCGACATGTCGAGACAGAGGGGCACAATTTAGGTAAATTGATAGACCAACCAGAATGACAACAGGGCACCAAGTACTGTCAACACTATTTCTCATACAGTAAAGCTTAGTTAAAGAGACATCAACTGTTGAATATATTATTGTATACATGTATATTAATTTCAAAAGAAAAATGGCTTATAGTTTTCATTAAAAATTCCTCACTAGCAAGTACAATACAGTTATGGTGCAACAATGAAGACCACAGAAATTTGATTCAGTGGCTAATGGGCTTGCTAGCAAAACAAAAATGAGAGAAGGGGACTAACATACTTGCCCTATGCTACTTGAGGCACTACTGAAGAAATACCAGTCTTTGAATTGACCAATACGGTTGTTCAGTTTTACACCGCTTTAGTCTAGTGCGGACAGCAACAGAGTACACTATAAGGTACCTGTTGTGTTTTCACTCACCGTAAAAATCCATGAACGCCAGTAAGAGCAGAACCAGAAGAGGAGATACACAGGCGTATTATCACTCTTGCTGTAGAGAACTTCTGTGGTATTAGCAACCCTTTACCATTTCTGATCTGGTGTTTTAAAATTAAACCCTTTACCAATTTCGAGTTTGAAACCTAGCACTATCGACCTTTTACCTCAATAATCAGGAGTGTTAGAAGAGGTGGTGGTAAAGGGTATCAACACAATATGCGTGCCGTACACGCAGTAGTGGGCACAGTGAAGATTAAGCTAATTTCTGCCTTGTGTGATCTTACTAGACTGATTTACAGGCTGCGACAGCAAGTAGAGAGCGCGGTGTTGTTCAATTTTATTGAGTAAGTATGAAAACGCTAATTAGTGATATCTAGGTGATTCTTTAAGTGTTATTGGATATGTGGGTGTAGGATTGTAATTTGTACAAGTCATTGATCACCAATACTAGTGTTTGAAGTATTACCGTTGAGTTCATTACCTTGTTTCTTTGTTAATGCAGGAATGAACTAAAGAGGTTGCAGAGATGAACTTGAGATATTGCAGAGATGGAGCCAAAGTTCAGGAACTGTTGTCTGATGCATCATTTTTTTCATTTATTTGTACATGGTCATAATTATTTATTCATATTCTGGTAACAATGGATATTTTGAAGGTACAGGATTTGTGTAGAACAGGTTGCACAAAAAGTGCAGTTTAACTTCAGGATTGCTGCAGGAAAGGTGTGTGAAGAATAGTTGCTTTGTGTAGGAAAGGTGCATAAAAAGTGCAGTTTTTGAGTACAGGAAATCTAAAGGAAAGCTGCACATTTTCGCACAGACAGCTACCTAGAATGTACAGGAATAGTTAGTTTTAATTCAGGAAATATGAAGGAAATGTGATATGATATATGCAGTACAAACCATATGGCATGTAAAGGAAATAGTGCAGTTTATGTCAAGGATATGTTCAGGAAATAGTGAAGGAAAGTACGCCCTATACAGTACCAGAAATGGTTACCACCAGCTCATCTGTCCTGAAGTTGGAAATGTGAAGGACATGTGATCTGTGAGATAGCTATACTTAACCTTTCCTATAGCAGGAAATTCCACTTTTCTTCCAGTGTGATGTCCAGCTTTTCGGAAAATAAATGTCTTCTTTACTAGTTGTGTCGCCACATCAAATATTATCTGAACAATATTGATATCATTATACACACTATATAATTATATACTAAGTAATGGAATGTAATTAAATTGAAGCATTGCTCCAAATAATGAAAAGTGTTATTGCCTCAAGTTTATTGTGTGATTTTCAGATAATACATTTTGATATACACTCCAAACAGGTAATTAAAGTTTCAATTAGTTCTTTTATTTTAATTTAGCATAAGTGTGTATTAAGTTCTAATCAATACCAAATCTAGTTTAGTTGTTTATTCATATTATATTCACAAAACTTTCTTTCTTAGTTTCAAACATTTTGTTCATATAATAATTGCTAGTTATTTTGTTCAATCTAGTTTTAGTCTGGAATAATGACTATACAAGTTCTAATATTTAAAACTTAAATTAGTAGACGTCATTACAGTTTTAAAATCCTGTATTTATGATTAAGTCGGTGTATTAGTCATTTGATTATCATGTGTAATGTAAATTTTAAAAGTACTTAATTTTTTGTAACTCAAAAATAACGTATATTTTGTTACAAAATTATTATTGTTTATTAATAACATTGATTCCAAATAACCTTAATGAAGTCTTAACGGAAATAAAATAATATGCAAGTATTTCTAACCTTAACATCACAAATGACTAAGTTTTCAAATCCTCTCACTTCTGGATAGTACAGGAGCGTGCCGACACGATAATGAAGAAACCATAGAACATTGCGTACATCTGATAAACTAATATTTAAACTTTCTGCAATTTCATTGCATTCTGTGAGTGTCATCACATGCCTTTCTTTTGATCGCAGAACAATGCTGAACATCAACCAGGAGCAAGGAATGTGAACTTTACCTAGATTCTTCTTAATACACTTCTCAAAAGTTTCTCTTGCTTTGTTGATTTCCTGTACAGTTCCTTTCTTGTTGTCCAGTGCTAATGTCGGGAATTCTTCTGAGGCATACTCGACAATTTTTTGGTGGTAAAACTCTGTTTGTTCAATTCTGTTTTTAAGAATTTGATCCCTTTCCCTAAACTGTGACAGAGTCACCTTGTCTCTAAATGTTCCCACAAACATAGCTTTAGTAACTACGTTGGTTTTCTCCATGTCAGCATTAGAGGCTTGATTTGAGGTCAATTTGTCACTCGTATTCTTCATGCATGCTATACTAGCTAGAGTTTGAAGGGTGACTTCTTCTAGAGTTACTATAGAGTCTTCTTTCTCAGTAGAAACTCCATCTTCATTGGTGCAATACATTTTAAAAACACTGTCCCAGGAATCAGTGAGTCGACTGAAAATAAGATGTAAAGAAGCCCCCATTAGAAATCGAGACATGAGGTCTAGAAATTCAGTTTGGCCTCCATGATCAGTTGTTATCAAGTATATAGTGTCTTTCAGTAAATACTTTACCTTCTCTTCATTGTGTTCTGCTGCAGCTTCAATATAAGCAGGATAAATTTCAGCTAAATTGATGACATGTGATTCTTTTAACTTTTCTTCATTATCAGAAGTTGCTGATGTTTCAGCTGGTGTTCTTATATTTTTTACAGTTGAATTTAAAGACACTTCCTTAGCATCATTTGAAAATTTGGCATCTTTAACTTCTTCAGTTGATGACACACTTAGTTGGATTTGGAATTTTGGTTTTGTATCTGCATAAAATGATCAATCAAATTCAATTAGCAATTCATTCAATTTATGAAAGAGAATAAGTGTTTTGTAACTGTTACAGTAAATTTTGATGAGCTTGTCAGCATTCTTATGACTTAGATCATTTATGCTAAATAAATAATACTTGTTGTTTTATAGAGTTACAACTGTTCACAATTATAAGGCACTATTATAACGTAAGCAAATCTAACAGAAAAGAACTAATACTTATACTACAGATACATTTTGAAATATTTCTTGTACTCATCAAGTTCTTATCCAAGTTTATGCATTACAAAGTCCATACAAAAAAAATGTTATTGGTATATAAAATTGTAGATTTCATATTATCTGAAATGAAACTGGGTTTAATTATTCTGATTACTGGAGACGTATGGTTAAGTGTCACACTTCAAATGTGAGAGCTACTCAATTTACTTCACGACCCATTTCTGAAATAAAGCTCAAGTTCTATATTATGATAAAATTGGTTGTAATTTAAAGGCATACTAATATGATAATTATAATGTTTTACCATGGTGTATTGGTATAATTATTGTCTACTTACTTTCTACAGCTTCTTGTATAACATCATTAAGAATTGAAGTTTCACCCACAATGTTCCTCTTGGTCCATTGCCCCTGCTGTGCAAATCCAAATGACTTACTGATACTCTGAACGAATAGCTGCCTTCTCTCAGCTACTCCAGTGCTTGGCTCATTTATTTTCATGTTAGATTGATCAATGTTTATAAAATCTCCAAGTAGTCGACGTAGAGTTGAACTTTTACCAGATCTTGGAAGACCAACAAAATTCATTCGTCCTACACATAGGTCCACACATATCTGTTTTTGTATGGCTTCTTGACAAGCTTTCTCTATTTCTTTATCTATTGAATGACACAAGTATGCTAGTTAGTGATATTAATAGATATACTTGTAATGTGCTTTAGCACAAATGGCTAGCGAGCCATTGTCCACAGTAATTTAAACAACATGGTAGCTAAAACATAATATGACAACAATTAATGTCCTGTACGTATATTAGAAAATGCAGTACCTACTTACACATCCATGTCATTAATAAATCTCCAATACACTTTTACTACACATCACTTTAGGCGTGGGTGGGAGGAGTGAAAATTGCAGCACAAACATAATACTCTCATAACAAATTATTTTGACTCACTATGTGGAAGTTTCAATTGCCTATTGTGGTACGCGGTGTTTCATGTGAATCGTAATAATAGTAATTAGCTAGCTATAAAACAGTATGTTAATTTATCGTTGCGATTTCAAATAAACTATTTGACTTGAAAATAAATAAGTAATTTGTAGAAATTGTCAAAATTGTTCTGCCAATCGTTTTCAAACCCTAATCACTGATAAATGCTCATTTTGAAAAATCACAATGGAGCCCCATGTTCAGGGGTGTAAATCCCTGAGCTCAAGTAATAGAAGAGAAGGACCACCCAACAGTGTTGGGAAGTAGACAGCTAAGGGTAGCTATGGAAAGTTAAGTAAGTTAGGCTTAAGTTGGTATAATTCAAACTTAGACAGAACAGCACTTGAACAAAACCAAAAATTGAAGGCATATGCATGAAAAACCACACACACCAAACAAACACACAAACACACAATAAATGAAGTGTGAGAGTCCAGCTCAGTCCACATGCACCAGAAAGTACACAGTGCACAGTAGAGTACAGGCATCAATGGCGGTTGTGTGGGGACCACACCCCCCCCATAAAACTCCTTCACAATTCTATTTAATTAATGGAAGACAATTGCAGTGAGTATTGCATACTGTAATAGTGCATTCTAATGAGTCAATCATTTGATTTGCTAGCACTCATTTCAGCTGAATAACTATTACATTTCTAACATTATTCAATTTAGGACCCTAAACCGGAACATTATTATAGTTTGAGCTTGCAAGCTCATTAATTAATATTTCACATTTTTATACTATCATTTCATCATGCAAAATAATCCAAGTACTTTAAACAATACAAAGGAAATTTTACTTCAGTTTTTCCTTTTTAAATTGACATGGAAAATACATTGCTAACTTCATTTCCAGTATCAATATTAAAGTAGGCTTGACCAGGTGGTAGAGATACATTATTGCTACCACACCTGGACTAACTACTATTCCATCATGTCTAATACTGTTCCATCTTTAACCTCATTTAACCTCGTTTAAATTGTGTTTTAAGAATAAATGAACCGAATAATCTCTTCCTAAACTGGGAGAATACGAGTGAAAACATTAATTTCAATCACACAAGCATAAAGCTGATTTATTATAAAACACATAAGCTGGAAGCACTGTAGTCTATAACAGTTTTGTAACAGTGTTGCTGTAGTTCAGTTCCATACAAGCGTAACAACCTATTTAGTATTCTTGGGAATGTTTATAAGAAAAATCAGTCTTGCTATCTTCAAAATGACTTAAACTAGAGTCATGTGCTTTATTTACTGGCAAAGGATGACCAGAACCTTTAGCTTCCTGAGCAATATCCACAATATTCTGTCTGAAAAAGTTGCTTGACACTTCCATGTCTGCCAAAATGCTGGTAAACAAAGTTGAGTAAACAAGATCTAAAATAGTTAGAACACGTGTGTAGCTACTGGCAAATTTTGTGCATGAAAGCCCAAGGACCACAGTTCCCAGGAATTGAGCACTCTAGATCTACCAGTAGCTATGCCATCATGCTCTATTATATATTACGTTAAATTAAAATCAAATATTCTCAATACAGTGCAAAGATCAAGGCTCATAATTGATGTTTTTATTATTCCGTTGTTTGTGTATAATAATTGCACTGTATAACACATTATAATACATATAAAGTTAGCATGCAGTAGGCATTGAAGTTATGTTGTTTTTGGAAAAAACAACCAAATAGTTAGAAAAGAGGAATAATCAACTAGATATGTGACCGTCTATAGGAAAACCAGGCACAACGCGGCACCTTCGAATTTTTTTTTTTTGCACTTACGGAGTTGTCGGCGTCCAGATATTGAGCTCTCCAAGTTTTATCGTCGCGGCTTTAGTCGTTCCCACTATAATAGACCTAACCGTTCCCTTCCGTAGGCTTGAAACAATACATTTTTAAGAAATCGAACGATCTTTTCTCGATATTACGCACGCCGCGTTGTGCCCGGTTTTCCCGTAGACGGTCACATATGCATCTGATTCAATTATAACAAAGAAAAAATTGGTAATAAACTTCAATTAACCTAAACTTTTTACTACAATACTATAATTGAAATGGTCAAGTAAAAAATACTACATTTATTTGGCAAAGGCATATATAATTGTAATTGAAAAACAAGTCAATGAAGGATAATAATTATGGAGCACTTAGCTTATTCTAGCAGCAATACTTGAATATGGTGTGGTAACATTTTTACTGTAGTTTAAGTGCTGAAGAAGCAAACATCAAATAGTCCATTGATTAATAAATGGCATCAGTGCATCAACCTAGACCCAATTAATTTGTATTTTTAGACACTACATGGACAAATTTGGCAGTTTTTTAAACGTTTAGGTACCATTAATTCATAATATACTCACATAATATCGTTAGCGATCAATGGTGATTTGCTTGGTCCACCAGTTTACCAATGACATCACTCAGAATCAAAAACATTTCGTTATGTTTCAAAGATCAAACTGAGGTATAATGTATAGTTATAAATGTATTATTCTACTTACACCTTTATAATACCTAATACACTAAATCATGTCAACAACTTGTAATGATAATATTACCTTTTAGTAGTTTCTTCGCTATTAGTCTATCTTTATTTCTCAACTCTGAAGAATTTATAATTTCAGATACTTTCCATTTAGTGGAAGAGGATACTTTTTCTATAATATAAAATGTAATTATGCCTTCGTTTAATTTCATTCTACAAATTTAATAAAGAATGCTAGGCATAAACATGAACTAATTATTTATTAGTTATAGCTATCACTTCTCTATAGCACTATACATTCTATTTCCACATTCCAAAGTAATAAAAACGCAAATTAACAATGTAAACTCAAAAGTACATTTAAATGATTCATCCAATAAGTTAAATCTAAACATTACATGTTAGAGTGAAAAGGCAATTATAAAATTTGTCACAGTTTAAGCTTCTCATGTTAGCAGCAGTAAAAATAATGTATTAGACTAGAAATTATTCAACTGTGTGGAATACTAAATAAAGTGACACAAGTAAATTATTTTCTCATGCACAGAAATGATTCAGTGAATAAAATAACACATGCCATCAGACTATAGTATGAAAATATTAATTAAATAATCATGTATTTGTAGCTGATATTTTGTTTGATGATTGTCAGTACCTTGCTTGATTTCCATAAAAAGTATAAATAACATGTTTGCTTTTTTACAAAGTTTTGTGAGTGGGAGACATAAAGAGTTGTGGTCTTTAATTGATAAGATATTATATAGATTGCCTTTTCTTGAGAAACTGTTACAGTCAATTATGCTTGAACAAATGTTACTACCCAATTATATAACATCAGCTATTTTTTCTAATTTGGTAACATGAACTCAAATATTTAATAATGTAATGAAATATGAGAATGAAATTGTATATTCTTTATGTAATAACCAAAATATTATTATTTATTATTGGTGTAAACAATACTCTGCAGGAAAACAATAAAGGCTAAATTACAATGAGACAATGTTTATAAAACAAAACTTCAAATATATCAACATACTTCAGCTAAAAAGTAAATTATTTTATAAAAATCAGTAAACTCACCAATTCTTAATATTGTAGTGTCTGAGAGGCGACAATTGTGTCGATCATATCCTCCAAATAGAACTACTTCAGTGAATTCAGAAGAAATAACAAAAGCAGCTGCACAGTGACTATCTCTAGGCTGTAGTAATTGGGCTATCTGAAGTAGCAAATATTGAACAAATAAAATGAATAGTAAATATATGAACTTAATTGTTCAGTATAGTTAAAATTGCACTTCAATATTTTACACATGCTGATTAAGTTCATTTACTAATGAGACATTACTGATTTACAACCATATGTTAAATTAGATAGTGGTCTGAAATAAACAACACATCAAATTTTCCTAACATGGTAGGAGTAGATGTAGTTATAATTTTTTACAATAAAAATAGCTTTAGAGCATTAATTTAATTATTGCATCACAAGTGAATTGCAGTCTAATATTACATATCAATCTAATCAATCTTCAATGAAGCTGAAGATGATTTCTAAAAAATATTTTCAAGGTGCAAGTGTTTACTGTGAGATCACTATTCAATGACTGAGTTCAATCCCACATGTGAGCTACTTTTGTGACTCACTCTTCACTTATAATATATTCATGTGTAATAATTGTTAATTAACGATTAAAAAATTTTTTTTGGTGTCACCGGCAGTTAACCATTGTCTGTTTTTGCTGAGTTGTTAGAGAGAAACATGTCATTATAATGAATAAAAGGAGATAAGAAATCAATTATTAAATTATATATTGGGAGAGTAAAAAAATTCCAAAAATTTGAAAATATTTAAATATAGAAAATTTGAAGTCTGTTAAAAATGACAATATTCATAGCAGTATCCCTAAACAGTATAAATACACAACTTAGCATTTTGTTGCAATATTGTGGTGTAATCTAATGGTTCCAATACTAGTGTGTTAAGCAAATAGTTTATTGTTAATTTATTGTTGACAGCTAAAACAATAATTAATAATGTATTTGTAATTTAAACAGCCATAAAATTACTTAACCCTTTCATTGCAGTAACTGCTGCACAGAGATTTGAAGTATCACCTCATAAAAATCGTGTTATATTCTCGTCTGTGTTGCCTTCACTTGAATGCTGTTTAACCTCAAAGAGTAAGCTACTTATGATTGTCAAACTCATTGCAGTGATATCTCTAAGGCTACAATGCTAACATTGAGGTAGCTTTCGCAGTTCAAGTTTTGACTTACTTCAAAATAGTGACTGGGTGGTAAATATTTTGAAAATATTGCAATATTTGTATTAGTGTAGTGCAGTAGACCTGAATTAACAGCACATGAAGTAAGTTTGATTAACTTTTCTAGACCCATTTTTGTGCTGAATTCAGATCTGGTGAGTGCCAGCGATGAAACATCGAGCATTTTGTTTTAAATTTAAAAAAACGAAAAAATTTTATCTCAAATATTATTGGAATTGCTACTTTAAGTCTACAAACTCCTATATGAAAGTTAATTTTACAGATTTGCATCCACAAGTGGTTCTAGAATTTAACCTTGAAAATACAATTGTGATAGCTGATTTTTCCCATGATAGAGTTCCATAGCTATGACATTGATTTACTGTTTCATAAAGTAAGTAGCAAATATGTTGAGGATAATGTTACTACTTTACAAATGATGGACTCACTAAAGCAGCTGGTAAAATATTTCAATGATATAGACTTTGAATGCTAGTGTCAAATGGGAAGGATATGCACTGGTGCACATGCTGGACACATGAGTGTGATGACAGGCTGATGCATTTTGGTTGAAGAATATGAGATGAAGCAATAAGTTTTTGCAAGGATTTGAGTGTATTCTAAAATCTACCACCTACTTGTTTAGTCCTCTTATTATTACCCCATATTTACAATAATACCATTCTCACAACACGTAACATATATAGCTATCTTTTGCCAATAACCAGATGAACTACATTCGCCATACTAAAAACTGGCAGCTTTAGCAGCTATCAAAACAGCTATCTTGGAACTAGCCAAGCCTGTTCCATGAAATTGATAGGACATGTATAATATGTTCTCAACCTCTCTTTATCTGCTCAAAATGCATACTCTTGATTCAGAGGCTAAGGTAGGTCTTATTAGTTGACCATCCAGGGAACTAAAATGCTGTCTCTGTTGACAAATTTGGAGAACCAATGGCAATCAAGATAGGCAATGAGAAGCATTAAACTGTCTCCAGAATTAGTGTGTAGCTGAATAATTAAATGAAAGTGTGTAATCCTAGAGAAGAAGCCTTTGGTGACAGCAGGAAAATATAAGCAACATATCTAATAATTCTTTGAGGAAAAGTAGATCAGCCTGCATGTGTTTCGTTTCAACTCTGAAAGAAAGATTTATAAACAGTCCTAATGCTCTGTAGTTAATTATTAAACAAATATAGCTATTATTACACATTTTAATTTTTGCATGAGAACTTCACTCATTAACAACCTACTGTAATACAACACACTATACAAGAACTCTGACTAAGTCATATATTTAATTTAAGCAGAAGCGGCACAATTGAAATTTTGCAATGTCTGAACTGAAAAATACGATCAGAAAAGAATTCTACTATGTAATACATTTCCTTCATAGTCAGTAGTTGATCTGGATCCATTTGGAATTATTGCAATGTAGCTATCTAGCCTCAACTTGGATCAGGAATAATTGTTACATAACAAGGAATTCTATACTAGATATAATACCTGAAAAAATTGTTGGAACTGATCAATTTCATGGTGACCATTTTTAATTTTCACAATTTCCCTGAGTTTCCCAAAGAAGCCAAATTGGCAATCATTTATCTGTAAAATACTTCATAGGACTCCAGATTACTTGGTGTATTATGCCATCAGGACTACTCACTAGACTATCGGAAGTTACCTTCCATCCAGTTCTACACACATGTCTTCTACATGGAGCTACTGGAATTTTTTGAGAACATTATACTGTGCATTTTTGACAACAGAACATGCAGTCTTAAGATAGTTGAATGCAAAGTTTTTTCGTAGTTTTATAAAACTCAGCTAGTCACTTGTTTCTATCTTGCACTTCTAAAGTATCACTCAATATGACTTTTCAAGCAATATGTACTAGCTAATACATACTTGTGAAGTGCAATTTACCATCTGGTAGCTTATGAAGCTTACGTGCTGCATAGAAACTCTAGATTCTTGTTCTGGATAAGCTTTGCTGGTTATTTTTCTGTTCTCCCTTGCACATAAGACTTTATTGTTACCTGAACATCCAACTTTCAAGATAAACTAGAGCATATCTAAAAATTACAAACTTTCTGTTTCTTGAAGGAAGTACCATGTTAAACTAGACTATACTATCAGTTTGGGCATAAGCAAGCACGCAGCAAAAACGAAGTGACAGAAATTACCATACAAGGAAATAATGTGCACAAACAGGAACTCAGCTGATATAAATTTGATGTCATTATAACTGCTATGTCAGAGAAGAACTAATTCCATTGAGAAGCTACTGAGGGTTAATACTTGAAGTAAATGGTAGCTGAGATGATTTATTTGATTTTAAAATACTAAAAATTAATTGGTGTATTTATAATTTAATCATCGAGAAATGCTCAAGTTTTTACAACTGGCACTCATCAGATTTGGATTCAACAGGTATAAATTGATCTTAATTAGTTTTTTTATATACAAAAACAAGGTTGGCCCAAAAATCTGTCTTTCTAGCCCGAACTAGTATTAGTATACCAGAAGATGCAGAAGATGTTTATGCCTACAGAAACCATTCAACAACAAAGAGAAAGATGCTATGTGAAGAAATGTAGGTGTTTGACTACAGCTTCAGGAGACAAAGCAGTTATGAAGATCTGCATGATAGGAAGAAGTAGTTATACTGAACTAAATATTAGCTGCATACAGTTTAGTATCAGATATGGAAAAAATCCTAGAACATGTCCAATCACTGATAACACCTCACTGTTAATGACGTAAGTGTAACTCTACATGTACATATTACTATTCCTCAATATGTATCGTCACTGATAACATCTCACTATTAATAGACAGTGTCTCTACATGTACATGCCATTTTTTTCTAGGGAAAGTGCTGAGCCTATACTTCATGACAATTAAGCTACTAGTAATAGCTAACAAAAAAAAGTGAACTGAAATGATAAAAGTAAATCAATTTTATTGTAATGTAATTACAATCTTAATTCATTTATAATATACGGAATAAAATGTAATTATTCAAACAAATTTATCGATACAAATGTTTTTATTTCCAAAACATACTAAATCAAGTTAAAAGTTATAAACACAACACAAATGTTACAAATCTTGTAAATTAAACAACAGCTAATTTAAGTAAAACTAATAATTAGATTACCAGATCTGAAACATGGTAATAAAAAGTTTATTTTAACAAACATCAACAAGCTGCTAAGAAATTGTTTGCTAATGATACATAATGCAATCCACAAGCCAGCAGTCCTATCAATACAGATACAGGAAGTGTTACATAGAGTACATTCCATTGAACACTTTTAAACCACAGCAAGTTGTAGATCTAATTCTGAGCACTTTGAGGTTTTGTAATTAGACTGTCTATATAGAGTGTAGTTATTCTTCTTTCTAACAAGATAAATCTTGTGTCTCTTTCCTGAACCTCACGGTAGAAGTGATCCAGAGGATTGTAAAATGGCTTTAGAATAATGACTGTAGTAAATTTGAGCAGAATTGTTTTCACCTACACAGACAGCTGTGATTTTTATGCCATTCTGTAGCATTATAAATGCTCTACTAAATTATACTAAAAAATTTACTATCAGACGAGCTTGCCACTACACTCTAGAAACCTAACAATTATAAGCTTGAAGAGACAGACATGTCATAATGATGGTTGAGGATGAGCAGCATAGGATATGTATTCTTCAAATGATAGAGAATCAGACAAGATTGTTTAACTTTAGATAACTGACTGTTCTTGACATTTTCTCATTCATTACTTCTATAGCTCTTTAACATTCACTGATATGTATCCTCACAAGTATTCATGCAGTACTCACTTATTTTCATCAAAATTTAAGGCTACATTGGGCAGGTTTTGAATGTAGCAGCAAGACCCTCTGATAGTAAATTTTGATTTTAGTATAATGTTATAGAGTATTTATAATGCTACATAATGATATAAATATCACAGCTATCTATGTGGGAAAAAATATTCTATCCTAATTTAACACAGCCATTATTCTAAAGCCATTTTAGGAGATCTCAAGAAACACTTTTACCACGAGCTTCCAGAAAGTTTCCCAGACGACAGACTTATATTTTTAGAAAGAGGAAGAGCAACTCTATCCTACTTCATGTATGTGCATTAAATGTATTGTACTTGAACTGCTAGATTGTGGACTGAACGAAATAATTTGATTTCATGCATGAAATTGTGTAATAATTATAGAGATTAGACAAACTACTTAATATACCTAATTAGATCTATGAAAAGTACAACTTAATTTAAACTAATTAGTTCTAGAAATAGAATTGACTGAAACAGTAAAAGTTCTTTACAGGTGAACTTTTAGCCACCAATTATCAGGGAATCATACATGATCCAATAATAATAATTATTAGGAACTACAAAAGTAATTTTAGTTTAAACAATAAACATTATTTTTCTTTTAAAGATTATTCCTTATGTGCATCAGTTAAGTTTATTTACTTCTACATAGCCATTATTATTTGAGCTATACTATAGTATGATCGTACCTGCTGCCAACTCTGTGCTCGTACATCAAGACACCAAACATCACTTAAAGCCATGCCATCATATCCACCAGCTACTAACAACTGTGGATTGTTGTTGTTATAATCAAGACAAACAGCAGCATGATGACTTCTTGGAGATGGTTGTGGTGCTCCATGTACAAGTTTTGTAAAACACTATTAGTACGAGAATATAATGTACAATCAAACAATTACTTAACAGTATATAATATTAGATGAAATGAAACACTTCTTCATGCCTAATTAAATATAATAACAATATCCAAGAGTATCAGTTGCATTTTAAAAGCCTATCAATTATGTTAGTAACATGTACTGTGTTTTGCTGCCACCTGAGTAAGTCCAATCACAGTATATACAGTGCTTAGAAGATATTTTTATTTCTCGTAGCTTTACCAACTAAAGTAATCAAGCAGTCTATGCTTGAATTGATCTGCCTGAAAGGAATAAAAATAATGTGCAGTAATTATGATAAGAATGTGCAATGATATAAAATACGACAAAATGAACAATAATCACAATACATCCGTTATACATTTCTGGTTTCATGGCGACGTGTGTATGTTGCTGTCAGGATAGTTTCCTGACGACATGCATCATATATTTGCTATAAATATGTAAGCATAAAAAGAATTTCAGAGTATAAAAGTGAATACAAACATTAGTAATCACTTTAAAACATCAGACATATTTGAGTCAGGAAACTTTGTGTCTTAATAGGATCATTGAAGTGTTCCATTGATATATTTAAAAAAATAATAATTGTTATTCCACCCTAGATATCTTCACAATGATAATGTTTAGGTACATGACCTGTGAAATAACTCATGATATGTGACCGTCTACAGGAAAACCGGGCACAATGCGGCACCCTTCGAAAAAAATATTTTGCACTTACAGAGTTGTCGGCGTCCAGATATTAAGCTCTCAAAGTTTTATTGTCGTAGCTTAAGTCGTTATCACTGTAATAGACTTAACCGTTTTCTTCCGTCAGCTTGAAACAATAAATTTTTAAGAAATCGATCGATCTTTTCTCGATATTTACGCACGCCGCGTTGTGCCCGGTTTTCCTGTAGATGGTCACATATTTCACCATGTTGCTGTACTGCCAGGCTCATTACCCATGTAATTATAGCAACTGGCTGAACTTGTCAATTTTCTTGGTTTTTTAAGCTACCTTCCTTTTGTGTAGCTACTCAACCAATGTTTGAGCAGCTGCTAAAGGAGGGGGTGGGGCTACTAACTACAGTAGTGAAGATATCTAGTGTGGAATGAATCACATATTACACTCAGCAGAGTGATATGGTTTGATAATTCATTCCCTTTGGCTCTTGAAAATAAATTAGCCAGGTCATGAAATATTTCACCATATCATACTCTGACTCATGTAATAAGTACTGTATACTAGAAAAATAGTTGTTTGAGCCCAAGTATAACAAATATCCTCTGCATGTGCAGCTGCCTAGATACCTATATAAAAATACCACTACATGTCTTTGTACTTTGTAAAGTGTACTCTCTCCCTCCCTGTTTTTTTATTCTTTTGCTGCTTAGAAATGGACAGTTGCAACTTACTAGTCTCTTCAATGAGAACTCATCCAGGTCAATAAGAATTTATACACAGAATTATAAAAAATATTTGCTTTTTATTTAGTTTCGTATAGAAAGTTTTAATAAATGGACACTCCACTAAATTACTTGTTATTTTAAATAAGTGGCAGATTTGCCTTAGTTCCTTTGTTCAATGAAATCCCCTCCATCTTAACAAACTCACTAGATAGAAACTTGCAATAAAGGAATAAAAGTACTTACATAAATAGTTTACATTGTACATATGTAATGGCAGATGAATGCTATCATTTGTAGTTTATTGCTTAATTTCTTCACATATACATCTTGACTAACCTCATATTATCAATACAATTACAATGATCGAGAGATTACATCAATTCTTACCATCTGTGCCAAGTCTATGAGGTAAGTGTCATCGAGGTCACTAGTAACATCCCATCCACCAAACAAGACCGCATGTGTAGGACTAATGCAGGTGACTGTAAAACCAAGTCTAGGAGAAGGTCTACTTCCAGTGATCAAGGGAGAAGACCATGTACCTAAATAAAAATAGCAATGTAATTATATATTTCTTAAGTTATTTTAAGATATCTATTTTATGAAGACTTCAAATGTCATTTACATAAATTTAAAGCTGCTTTATATGCAGCAATTATTATACAAGTTATAATTCAAAAGTATCGTATCTATTGTTAGTAGTAATTTACCAATGACCAAGTTTTTGGTTGATATTATTGGAGTAATAAGAATGACTTACATTATGTTATTTGAGACACTTAATTTATGAGTTGGTAATGGTTGTATTTGCAGTGTTTCAGTTTCATGATTACATGCCTCATTTTATATGAACACTTTATATAGCCAAAAATTATTAATCTTAATTACTTCAAAGACTGTATCTGATATGTTTATAATAATTCACAAACATAAATTAAGTATTTCGCTGTGCGTTTTATAAAAAATTTGTTTCAAACTAATACAACATTTTAAACTATTTACTTTTTGAGAAAATGTGTTCTCAAACACCTCAGCACTTACGCAACTACTAAATGTATGTCCACTTTTAACAAATTTGCTCTATTACTATTGATAGACACAGTCACATATAAATTGCTTTATTATTACTATTTACACAGAACCAGTACTACTTAGTGGTGCCCATTGTGTGAATAAATATTAATTAAGTGAGTCATCCTAGAAGCAATACTAAATACAAGAATGCATAATTGGCATGTTTAAACTAATGACATTCCATTCTATCATTACAAATAAATTCATACATAAACCAAATTCTTTAGTTCAAAAATCACTATTACATACTCAATATAATCATAACCTGAGATAGAAATTATTCTAGTTTCTATTAATGTAGGAAAGAAATGACTGAAAAGTCATTAAAGTTCATTGCTAAAGACAGATATTAGCACTGTAATTTGAATTCATCACGTCTGATTATATCTTTATAATTATTCCTGATAAATGTTAACAATGTAAAAGGGTATTAGTGCCTCTATGTCTGAAGCCATTAAATTGTATTCACATCTACACGACAAAATTAAGTATAGCACAATTATATAAAACCATTGTGTTATAATTATTCCATGATAATTTCGATAATAGTTTACATTAAATCTGCAAATAACTCTAAAGAAATTATATCTGTAATACTTTATTAATTTACACTGTATTTTAATAATAATGTATAAAATAAATCGTGACAAATAAATTGAAATACAATTTGTGACTTACCTTGGGAAATATGGTACTTATGAATCTCATTTGTACAGCCACTACCATCTTGATAATCTTTATTCTTAGAAAATTGTGATCCAGACTGCAGTTCACCTGATGGTATGCCATAGCCTCCAATCACGATTAACGAATCATTACAATATATCATGTGACAGTCAGATTTTCTCATGGGTCCACTATCATGTTGTGGCGAGAGTTGCTTCCATGTCATAGATCTAGTGTCTAGCTGATGCAGTGAAGCATGGTATGATGTACCATCTCGACCACCAAACAAGTAGAGAACATGACCTGAATAAGATGTTGCATAGTAATATATTCCAGGAGGTGGAGTACCAGTTGTTGGAAGTTCTTTCCAGTATTCTGTAGAACACTCATAGATTTGAATTACGGTTCTCAGTTGTCTTTTATTCTCATCAAAGTTATCAACGAAACCTCCATAAACATATAGTTGTTCAGAACTTGCTGAGGCAGCAGCTTGTGCTAGAGGTGAAGGTTCATAGCTACTGAGAGGCTGATCTACGATAAAATTATAGTGTAAATTGTCCAAATAAAATATAATTTTACAAATATACAAAGTAATATTATTTCACTGCAGAGTTAATGTAAAGTTTGCTGATATGTACATTCACTGAAATAAATTTTTATTAATTGGAATTTTTTCTTGTGTAATTTTAATTTGTTTAAAATGTTTCAAATTTACTTTCAAAGTCATCACTTGTCCTGTACTTGGATATTCCAATAAATATTTTAGTTAGTATTTAGCTGTTGTTAGTAGTTTGCTGTTTTATAAATTATATGACAATATAATATACCATTATGGAAAATATTGTTTAACTGCCAATCCTTCAGTCATCTCAGGCAGCTGCTAACACATTAAAGGCCAAAAGCAGCTGTCAACATAATGCTCTTAAGTGGAATATACTTGTACTCATAATGAATGCAATGCTAAAAAATGATCACATGTAATTCATTAAAAATAAATAATAATAAATATACATGTGGTTAATAATGCTTCAGATAGGTTGTTGGAAAAAATTAAGGGAATATGGTTTGCATATTGATAAGTAAAATAATAGTTAATGATTAATATCTTATTGTTTAAACTGAATGTAGTCAGAAATATAACCGATTTAAAGTGGTCAATTTTGCTACTAAAATTATGTTCCTACATGTTCCAATGTCTGTAGGTTGCTAATCTGCACCAATGCTGTACATTTCAAGTATGAATATTCTCATAATTCTATTTAAAGCTCTGATGAACATTTACAATTCATAATTTCCTTCTCAGCTATCTTTTACTCATTAGATGTATTCTTCATGGGTTCGATTTCCGGTGGCGACCAAATATTATTAATTCAGTATTGTTTAAAAAGCCTATGAAAGTAAGACAATAAATCTAATGAGTAAAAGAAGGCTGAGAAAGAAATACAAAAGTCAAAAAGTGGAGTAAAAAAATTCAACAAATAAAATCTTTCAAAAAAGAGAACTTTTGTTTGTCTGTTGAGAGTGAAACTGTATCATAGCAGTACACTTTAATAGTATAAATACAGAATTAGAGTGTTTGTTTGCTGGCTGGACCAAATATTTTAAATTCTATATTGTTTAAAAACCCTGTAAAAGTGAGAGAATACTACAATTTTTTTATTATATATATTATTTCTATTGAAATATAATAAAGAAAAACAGAAATTTATCTTCACCTAATACATTGATTGTCTTACAAGTGGCTATAGTTATGGTTGACTACATTTTAACATCACACTGGATAGAGGTTAATTTACCTTTATTATAGGGGCCAGGATTGGCTTCTACATCTCCACATAGTAATAGTAATTTCTGTTTGAGTGAAGTAGTTCTGGATTGAATTTCTTTTGAGACATTTATTGAACTATTCCAAATGGACCAGATCAATGGTAGAGATATCAATTCTACTTTATTATTTTTCTTTTGTGGCTTTATTACAGTACAGAGTTTGGAATGTTGAGTTTTAGTTTTCCTTCTGAAAATCCAGATCATTGTGATGGCTATTAACAGATATTGAGTGTTAGAGAAACATTGAGGTTGATTGATATATGAGCATCGAGTCTCCCAGAGCGTTGATCTGTATAGTCTTCTGTTGCTACTTTCCCAGTGTGGAGCTGGATAACGATGGCGACCCATGCTGTATCTGTAGATTTGATAACATATTTATATTATAAGAAATTATAACTCATCCTATCAAGTTAGGAAAAAAATTTGTGTTTGTTTATATCAGACCACTATCTATTTTAACACATAGTTGTAATTCCGTAAATGTCTTATTTGTAAATGATTTATCGTAATCAACATGTTTAAAATATTGAAGTGTATGATTAACTATACTAAACAAATTAGTTCAAACGTTTACTAGCGTAAACAACCAATACCGACCGACATCAATTATAGTCTAGAGCGACATCAACTATCGGCCAATGGAATATCCGGCCGTGCGCGAAAAAAAACGGGGTTGCCAAACCAGCTGTTCGCTTACCATAAACGAAGAGAAAGGGATCCAGTTTTTTGGCTGTTTGCGAGAGTGTAGAGCAGGTTTGATATAAAGCCATGCCAAAAAAAAGTCAGAGGAAGCGCTTGACCAAGCACAAAATCTCAACTACGGTCAGCATTAACGAGTAAACACGCTCTGGAGCAGTCTGTGAAGCGAAAACAATGGACTGATCAACAGATGAGAGCAGCATTAAAAGCAGTACAAGAAGGTGCAGGGATAAATAGGGCTGCTGGTGACCATGGAGTTCCCGCATCTACTTTAAAGGACAGAGTGAGTGGTCGTGTAAAGCATGGTGTTAAACCTGGTCCAAAACCATATCTGTGTACTGAAGAAGAAGGTGAACTTAGCTCTTTTTTGAAGACATGTGCCACTGTAGGGTATGGTAAAACACGAAAAGATGTGATGCATATAGCTGAATCTGTAGCTAGAGACAAAAATATGCTGAAAAAGGGTTACATTACTCACGGGTGGTGGAATAGATTTCTTGAGCGCGATTTGTTACTCCGAAGGAGTGATAGTACAGCTCACGTTAGAATGAATGCTATCAATAAGGAAACAATGGAGCAATATTTCTCTTTATTGAAGGATGTTTTGGATGAACATGAATTACATTCAGCACAAGCTCAAGTCTATAATATAGATGAATCTAGCATTCCTTTTGATTATAAAGTTCCTAATGTTGTTGCGAAGACCGGGTCAAAAAAAATTCGATATCGGCAATCTGGCAAAAAGGTGCAAGCAACTGTCGTAGCTTGTGCTAGTGCAGTAGGCCAAGCCATTCCACCAATGATAATTTTTAATGCCCAAGATCTTAATCATGCCTGGACAAAAGGTGAAGTACCTGGAACAAGATATGGTTTGAGTAATACAGGTTGGATCAATGCAGACTTATTGAAAGGGTGGATGGTAGAGCATTTTATTCAATATGCATTTCCTGGGCGCCCCCTGTTGCTACTGCTTGATGGACATAGTACTCATTACCAGCCAGATGTCATTCGGTTTGCAAGAGCACACAATATTATTATGCTATGTTTGCCTCCACATACAACTCATGAATCACAGCCGCTAGATTGTGGAGTGTTCAAGCCATTAAAGAGTAAATGGAATGCAGTATGCCACACTTATTTTCAGAAGCACCCTGGAAAAGTTATCACGCGATTCAATTTCAACATGCTGTTTTCTCAAGCATGGTTGAAGTCTCTCATTCCATCAAATATAATTGCTGGTTTTAAGACTACTGGAATATTCCCATATAATCCATCTGCCATTTCTATTCCAACTGATGACACTAGCAGTGACAAAAATGATACTCAACCTGATGAACAAGATGATGATGAGGAAGAATTGTCACATGGCAGTAATGGGGAGTGAGCAATGTCATCAAGTAAAACAGCATTAGATCTTCCATCTGCTGAAGGAGCATGTGAACTGCAGTGTGCTGAATTGGCCATGAACTGACACCAGCAAATTCACTGCATTCTGGTGAGTAGCTAATAGCCAGCTAGCTGGCTAGTTAAGTATTAGAACCCGTTGCTATATTGCTACTAGGTGTACTAATTTGGTAAGTGTGCACTATTTTTTGCCTTTAGGTATATAAACTGTGCATACTAACCACCCTTGGGGTATTGCTATTTTGAGTTTTAGTTTAATAGAATAGGCCGGATAAAGCTGTGTGAGGCCTGGATATGATATGTGAGGGTCTACTACCCTCTCATATCTGACCTATACGGGACCAGCCCTAGTTCGGACAACTCTCCTGCTGACACTCATACCCCAGGAATTTACCATAGCTAGCTGCTTAACTGTTTACTGCAGAGCAGAGCAGCCCAGGGTAGAGTTAGATCTGGAGATAACAGCTGGCAGCTACAATGCTAAAGTAAACCTGCTAGGTGTGCTTCAATTGAATTTTAATTGAATTTTAATTTTGGGCCGGAAATTCGCTTGACACCGCCATATTTGTGCGAAAATGCTGATAAACCAGGCCAAGTTGCTAGTGGAAACTGGCGGGTAAACGGGTTCTAAAATAGTTAGAGCATGCGCTCAGGTACTGGTGGATTTAGTGCACAAAGCCCTCGGGCCTATGGCCCTTGGGCTTCAGTGCACTAAATCCACCAGTACCTAAGCGGGTATGCTCTAACTATTACATAGAATGTGAGGGTTTTTTTAAGCTATAAGCTAGATGAAATGGGGAATTAGTGTTTGCATACAAAAAATGGAATGAATTTTTATGGTAGTCTTAAATGTGATGTAATGTGGTACAGAAAGCCAGTCAATACACAAATTTCATTTTTTGTCATGAATACTTAATGTGTCAATGTAGCTAAATAAACGGATTTTTACACACACAATTATCAATTTTATACGTACGAACACCAGAACTTGGATCTTTCACAGGTGAGCCAGAAGACCTCTTCAACATCGATATGAGGAAGGATATAATCTCTATTCAGATCTTTGTTATGTCAGCTGGCTTGAAACACACCATCCAGAAGCTTTACCCAGTGATCATTACAACCTTATAGGAGCTACTCCAGTGTCTAGTCCACCTTCAGGAGCTACTCCAGGGCCAAGTCTTATAGGAGCTACTCCAGTGTTTAGTCCTCCTACAGGAGCTACTCCAGAGCCAAGTCTTATAGGAGCTACTCCAGAGCCAAGTCTTATAGGAGCTACTCCAGTGTCTAGTCCACTTTCAGGAGCTACTCCAGGGCCAAGTCTTATAGGAGCTACTCCAGTGTCTAGTCTTTCAGGAGCTACTTCAGGTCGAAGTCCTATTGGAGCTACTTCAATGTCTAGTCCTGCAGAAGTATCTTCATGGCATAGTCCTGATTCTGCAATTTCAAGTGGTGCAAGTAAGACAGTCAGTTCGAACTCTTCAAATGTGGTATCAAAATACCTCCACGTTCCAGTGGACTCCACTCCACGACGTGCTGAAAGAAGTTTACCATGTGCCAAACTCTTAACTAGTCTAGATTCACTTCGAATACTAGAAGAAAAAGAAAAAAAAAAGCAGGAAGAATTGGAAATGAAGGAAAAGCGGAAAAAAGAAAGAGGAGAAGAAGAAAGCAAGGGATGAGGAATTAAAGAAAAAAGCTGAGAGAAAAGCTGTAAGAGAGCAAGAGCGAAAAAAGAAAGCAGAACTAAAAGAAGAAGAAACGAAGAGGAAGCAAGAAGCAAAGAGAAAGCGTGAGGAGGATTCAACAAAAAAGAAACAAGAAGAAGCAAAGAGAAGGCGTGATGATTCAAGAGGAAAGAAAAAGCAGGAAGAAGAAAAGAGAAAGTGTGAGGATTCAACAGGAAAACGAAAGTGCAGTGAAGAAGTGAAAACAAAGCGGCAACGTTTTGGCGACAGACCCAAAGAAAGTAACTCAGTCCAAGAGGGAAGATAAATTAACCCCAATGTTTGCTGTACATGTGATTATTTATACGAACAAGATGTGGCTGAAGGAACTGGTGCAGATTGGCTGGCGTGTGCGTGTGGTAGGTGGCTTCACGAAGAATGTGTGGATGACTGTATGAAAAATGAGGAAGGGAAGGATCGCATTTGTCCATACTGCCTGGATGATCTATCAAAAATGTATGTATGACAATTACAAAGATTATATTTCTCAAAGAAAAACTATCTGTTCTCAATTAGCTATAGCCACATTGATAATTCTAACTATAACCACATTAACAGTTCTATCATGACAATTTTTGAAGTTTTAATTTATTCACACATTTTGCTTTTTGAAACAATCTTTTACTATTGAATACCAAATTGCAAGATGATAGTATAGTAAGGGCAGAGTTAACATAAGTAGCTACAAGTTATGAAGAAGGACGGGGAGTGATTGGTTTATAGAAAATCTACCGGTGGTCGATAATTGATGCACGTGGTCGATAAACGGTTTTTAAGGAGCCGCGTAAACGGCGATAGCGTCCTGCGTTGGAGCACGTTACAGCAGCCTAAGTTGGACTCCACAATAATGAAGAGTTGCCCCAACGTTTGGACGTTGTTTGACGCCGTTTGCCTTTTCCTTGCGTAAGTTACGCCGTCGGGTCAAAACTTGGGCGATAATTGGTTGCTTACGCTATTCCTTTTATTTATGCAATGTTAATTCTAGACTAAACTTCACAATCCTGTATTAGTGATAATCGGCAACAATAGAATTGATTGCTGATGGCTGATTAAAAATTGTGAGGCAACTTTACTTCCAATTGAATTTATATATATTTCATGACAATTGTTTGAGAGAAACGAACACTGTATTTTGAACCAAGTTTTTAGAAAAGTGGAAGCATTCTAGATCTTTGTGCAATCAACAACTATTGGTGGATTAGCTAAGTAACGTCTTTGCAGATCATGCAAAGTAAGCAGATACTATGTTCAATTTCCAAGACAAATGATTAAAAAAAATACAATTCTGTTGAGGACCGTGGCTAAGTGATAAGCGTGTGATGGTCCTGGAGGTTTCATGACAATTGGCAAGTATGTACTTATTAAACTTTAATGACTCAATATCACTATGAAACTTTCTAGTGAAAACTAATACTGAGAAAATGCTCATGGTCTAGCTAGCGTATTATCACCCAAACCTTGAATTTAACCTTAGTCATGCGGGCTAGATATTCCTCTCTCTTTCAGTCATGTACAGCAAGAAAATGGGTCTGGGGATACCTAAAGTACTTACCAGCTTCATTGGAATGCAGCAAGTGAAGCATGAACCAGTAGTGTGATTTAATCACGAACTAATGGATGTCTACATGAACTGTCAGCTAGGAAGGTCTTTTGCTTAGGGAAATTTGCTTAAAACAATTTTGAAGAGCTTGTTTGAACACTGTTATCAAGGACTTTGAGCTGTGAGTGGAGAACTTAAAGCTTTCTTCTGAGAGGAGCATGTGAGTTTGCTACTTGTGAATTCTGAGAGTGCAAATAAAAGTATAGGATAGCCTTCTGCTGCTCATCCATGTTTTATGTGCATCTTTATACTCCATATGATACAGTTTGTAGGGCTTATTTCAGATTTCAGTCACTACCACTTCCAGTGGAGTGAAGTTTTAATGCCCAATCATTTTATATAGTCAGTTTGAGGTTAGTCATGTGACTGGTACAACCTGCAGACACTCCTGTAGCACACCTGAAAACTTTATGGCTGTCCCCAGACCATTTCAGGTAAGCAGTATGATAATAATATATGATTAAATTAAAGGTATGGTTCACAAGATTACATATTAAAAGACTGCACACATGTCTTTTCTTTGCATCTAAACAACCCTCCATACCCCTAATCAAGTGTGTCACTACTTCACCTCACAAGCTATAAAAAATTGGACTTACAATATCTTACCAATATGAAAGTTTAAAACTATGCATACACCGCTTCTAATGCAAGTTCTAACCAAACTATACCCAACTGGACAAACTCAATTGAGCTGGAGTCAGACAACACGCGAAGAAACTCTAGAGAGAATGGAATCGGAGGACCGTCCGATGTGGCTCAGCAGTAATTTAGCCCCACTATAGCACATGATGCAATTCAAATAAACCCTTTACCCACTAGCAATAGCAGTATAGAGTTTATCAGTCGAATCAGTCATTTCTTGAATAGGGGCCTCTGAAGATTGGGTTGGGTGGGACCAGATTTGTTGTTTCAACTTCTTCTTTTTTTAGTAATTTTTTGTGATCTAGTGGCAGTAGCGCCCCCTTATTGTCACACCATATCACCGGTGGAATGGTCCCAGAATAAAAATTACTGGTGAGGTGAGACAAATGTCCATCAGCTTTTTATTCAGCTGTTTGTCTTACCTAGAATATAAGCTTACATTTCTGCTTCAACATCTGCTGGTATATTCGCTACCTACAGTGCTCTAGTAGTTCTCACGTTGAAAAACTAGTAGTATCCTCAACCAGCCATTAAATGACAGCTTTGGCGAACAAGTCCAACTCTCTATCCTTGACAGTACCTCACAGTAGCTATATAACTCCCGTACACCTTCTCTCTCACTTTCATCCTCCAAAATGTCATCGCAGACGAAATCCACTGGCTCAGTTGCAGAAATATGTCTTGCCATTTTTTTAACTAACGTCTAGTATATTTTTAGCCTGACTACCTTAGTTACATAGTAGCTATTTCTATTCTTAATAATACACATGTAATAGAACAACACATTAGCCATGCTCTGGACGCTGCAGCTAAGCTTTAGTGCTTATTGTTTAGGGGGGAAATATTTTCCCCGCATTACGCCATCCTTGAGCTCCTATAGGGGCTTGTGCCAGTGAATAGGTTAAATTCATATCTACAGAAGTTACCAATACTAAGAAAACTGTGGCAAGTAGCTAGTATTTCCATATTTGTCAGCTAATATTAGAAAAATAACACTCTGGCCGATTTTATTCTGTAGCTGAGAGTTTGTTCAAGAGTTACTAGTAATTGAGATATTCAGAATAGCTTAAGTTTGATACTACAGAAGCTACCATAACTCAGGTAAGAGAGTAATTTTGTATTTGTTTCCTCAAATTAATGATCATATGCTACTATAGTGTTATTTATGAACTAAACTAAAATATAGTAACATAACTCTAGCTTGTGTTACCTAACTTCGGCAGGCTCCTTTGATATTATTTGTGCTCAAGCGCACCACTCGCTTATATACATATGTGTGGACGTATGTATGTCAATTTTTACTTTGACTCTTGCATTATTGTGTTTGTTTCGTGGTCCAACCCTTCCCATATCTCCACTAAACAGAATCTTTCAGTTTAGGATTCCTGTATCATTAAAGCAAATGTAATTGTTGGCCCCTTGTATCAGGTTCTATCTAAATGCCACAAACCATTTTAGGTAAAACTTGTTGGACTCAACATGTACAGTAATTCTTCAGAACTTTTTTTTTGAAGTCTTAAGAAGTTGTGGCAAAAGGTATCTTTGGTACTGAGACCTCATACCAGACATAATTTCAAAAACTCAGCCATTTACATAGTAGCTTTGCGTGCTTGTTGCCGAGAGCTACCATTAATTAAGATAGTTTTCTAACTATTACAGAGTTGACTTAGCTACATGCATTCCTCAAGAAGTTACAAAATTCCTTTTGGCTGAAAATAGACAATGTGACAGTAATATCTGACCTATACACTTCTTTAAAATAACACTAAACACTAGGGCAGACTAAGTCCATATTTGGTGCACCAAATTTGCTAGCATTTTTGGCCTGGGGGGGGAACAATTTTGCTAGCAAATTAGTCTCCCGGACTTTTACCACTATCGGATTTGGTCTGATCGGACCGAAAACCACATGGACCAAATTTCATGTAACACCGGCATCTACGGTTCATAGTTGTGCATGCTCATAATTCTCTGAATTATACATAATATACATAAATATAAGTGGAGACACGAAACATCTGATCAGTTGAACACTTTTTAAAACCTATGTTGCCGCCATCACTTCGTTACACACCATCCTTAACTAGATAGAGAGTAAGTATGTATATTAAGTATTGTAATTACCAGTTGATTCCAATATGAGACACACCCACGCTTGAAGTGATAAGACAATGAACAATGCCCACCAAACTGTATTGCAACCCAGAATATTTCTTGAAAGGTATACTTGCTGTTGGATTTTTCTACACACCACAATAATGAATAACATTTAATTATAGTTGCCTAGAGTCAGTTGTTTGCATAAATACTTACAGCATTTTTATTATTTGATCATGGCACGGAATGATAAAGTAGCTGGATCTTACTCTAAACTAAACTCCATGCTCACAAGCCTTCAAAATTTATCTGATTATTTAATACTAGAAGTGCATTACTAATAAATGTGACTAGATTAAAAGTGTTAAGTATTTATAATCAATCTACTTTACTGATCCCATATCACCATCCAACAAACTTTCTGGAGAAAACCATTATTGAGAAAATAATTTGTAGTCTAGCTTGTGAATTATCATAGTTATCTCAGTCTCACTAACACTTTTGGGAAGGGGAAAAGGGTCAGGCAACACCCTCTGTATTTCCCAAACCTATTGAAATGAAATCAATAGAATGTTCCATGACCCATGATTGAATTAAATCCTGAACTACTATAAGTCTGCAGGGATTTTCCATTTGCTTCTGCTAGAATGTCAATTTACTTTGACTTACTTGTTTAAATCGATAAGGAGTGCTTACTTAATTTTTTTTTGTGAGAAATTTGGGCTGTGAATATCTTTTAACTCTTGTAAAATTTGCGAAGTAGCCACATTTACAATGAATTGTTTTGAAGATGAGCTACAATTCACATAAAATTGTGGGTATGGTCTCAAATAAAGGCCAGATAATGGGCGAGCTGGCTGCAGCTATTGCTAAGAGTATGTACTATTATAATTACTCCAATACTTTCGTATTGTAATGGGATGTTTTAGACCGATCAGTAGGCCTTTTTTGCCTCCCCCTACTCACCCACCTTATCCTCCCACTACCCTGAAGATGATTTCCCTACACTATTAAAAATTATAATGTTCAATATCTTCCAAGAAATCGACCAACTATTTTCTCATTTGCATAAAGGTTTTAGTTGTAGCAAATTAGTAGTTATTTTTCTTCAATAATATTTAAAAAATAAAGAAATAATTATGTATAATATAATGATATTCAGTCAGCATGTCTGAGACTAGAAAAAAATTGCCATTTGAACAATTCTTAAAACATATGCTGATTCTATCACTTTGTTATTCCTCCTTCTCAACTGGCGAGATTAGGTTAATATATTTTATGTTGTAATTACTGGTTTATTCCAATATGAGCCACACACTTGAAGTAATAATGCAATCAACAATGTCAGCCAAACTATTGCAACTCAGAACATTTCTTGATAAGTACACACAATTTTGATTGGCCATGCCATGTGTATATGTGAGTACTTATTTTGTGTATGGTCTAGATATTTTACTACTATTTTATGAACCAGAAAATCACATTAAATAGAAAGGAAACAACAATATAATTGACTAGCTACTTGGAAGCTGTTACTTCACTGCACCAGCTACTGCAAGGTTAACTACAGCATGTCAGTTAATATTATCATCTTTGTTATAAAATATCCCTACCTGGCAAAAAATGTATTTCTGGAATGATAGATGTAATATTCACTATTCCTGAGCAAGCTGAAGAGCAATATACCTACATTTAAGGGAATTGTATTCATTATCTACTCATCTCATGTGTGTAAAATCTTCCTTCAATTGTGGATAACTTTTATAGCACTTCCACAATGAAAACTTCTGAATTTCTACATTCTTAACTATTTGTACTTGCTGAGCCACTAATAATCTCCTGATTACATACTTGTTTTGTTTTTCCTATACAAACTCCCCAGATTATGCCCAGGCTATCAAGGTTCTATGGCTCTCGAGGCTACCATAGTATTAATGTGCCAACAATACCAGCAGTTCATATCAGAAATCATGAAAATTAAACAGTGACACAAGTCCCCTTTACTAAATTTACTAAAATAGCCAGTGGTGATCTTATTCAAGCTGGTCTTCTTTAGCTCCAGAGAGATCAAAATAAATACAATTGGGCCAAACTATCTTCCGGATTTTAAAGTTTAAACTTTTATTCATTAGTTGATTCAAGTAAAAGCTTATGTGTACCTTTATAAATTAGTGCCATAACCTCATTCAGTTGACTCACAAACTCACCCGAGACTGTGTCCGATAATTCGGTAAGAAAACCAAAACTCGAGGAAAGAAAGCGCAGCGAACCCAGCCCCACCCCTTTTTGTTAGACCAAATAAACAATATAGCACGTGATGATCGTCATCATTCCGTAGCTACATACTACATGTACGAGCATTAATTTGATCGCCCAATCTGCCATGAATTGTTACTAGACACGCTCTGTGCTTATTCTTACTGAGGTGAAGGTGCGGGTCTTATGACACTTGCCTATAGCTATCGCCTTACGGATTTTACCGGCAGAATTTTTAGCAACATATAGGTAACTAAGCAATGAGCATAGTGTTGAGGATTTAGGTTAAGAGATCATTATTGGTAAAGTAGTAGTAATAGTAGACAGCTTTGAACATGGGTGAAAATTTATATATAATTTTTCTGACTTCCTAGTTAGCTAGCTATCCAAAGAAGGCAATTATTTCAACACAACACTTCATTTTCATTCATTCATTCAAAACACAAGGCACAACAAAAAATCTTGATGATGGTCAAGTAAGATAGTCTAAATAAGCTTTGCACAATGCATGAGGATAAGTGAATTGTATGAAATCAGTGCATAAATTATTATGCTTTACAAATACAAAATGTGAGATCAAGATCAAAATGAAGTATTATGTGTGTCAAAGGAGGACGGCAATGAACAATAATTCAGGGTACTTTTTTAATCAATGATGAAACACAAGATCCTCTAAATCTGAGCCTAACACAATATTAAATAACTTCTACATTCAGTGTGCTGCTTTATTTCAACTCCTGTGGAGTGAAGTGTGTTCACAAGGCTACTTTTGCTTCATTTTATTCTGTTACTCTAACTCGTTAATCACTATCATGTGTTGGGGTGAATTTTCAATTAATGTACATGTAGCACAATTTTCTTTGACAGTGGCAAAGCAGCATGAATCATTAGCTAGACACACACCACATGCTACTCGCTGCAGTACAAGTTGATTGTTCAACTTTGCTGCCACTGCTGAAAGATCTTACATAATTGCCTGCAAACAAGTCTGACTCAATAAAGTTCAATAACTGCTTAGTGTATACATGTGCACAAAGAGCTCATGGAACTGTTTTTTTCTACTGGAGAACAGTTAAAATAACTCCTTAAAATTGTATAATTCAACTGTGTAATAACATTGCTACTGTCAAACTCACTTTAGAGTTTCCTATTGTTTTTTTAAATCTAACTGTTGTTCTAGGAAATGAAGAGGGAAGGACTTAATCTCCAAGACCCCCCCCCACCCCCCCAGGCCCCACCCCCACATTTACATCTATCATGTTTACTTCCACTTTTGTGTGGGAGTAACTGGCACATGCAAAAAGGTGGGGAGTAAGGAAAATCAGAGTACATAACTATTCTTCATCTAAACTGTTAGCATGTATTTTATAGGCTGTCGAGAATGGGCATGTTAGGGAAATGTTCTCTGAATAAATAATACAAATAATATTTACTAGGTATCATTGAATCATGAAATATATGAAGATAACAAAAGTAAATGAACGTGACAGTTTGTTAGTAAGTACAACGTTAGTTATAAGTGCAAAATAGAAGTTTGCATCTTGCATCATTGGGGTTGAATATAAATAAAAGAAGCATTTCTAATAAAATTATAACTTATATAACCAAATTTCTACAGTATTATCAAATGTGCATAGTCATAAGCATATGTATAAACTATGTTATTCCCCCAAACACATCCTCTCTTTTTCTCTGATATCTATATACTGCTATATAGTTGATAGACTGTGCCATAAATTGCATCAAAATGTTATTGTAAAGACCTTTCCTGATTAGCCACTGAAGTTTATGATTTAATAATTATGATAGTTGTAGGTAATGAAAAATGATAATGGTAATAATAAATAGAGAAGTCAAGAATAGAAAAGTTGTCAGGGTATGAATGCCATGAGAATGTTGCATGTGTATGCTAAATGATAAATGGTTGCAATTAGGGGAGACATATTGTTCATGACTAACAAAGTATAACTGATACTTTGTACTTATAAACTGACCTTTATGGATAATATATTCAGGCATTATTTCAGTAGGAATCCCTGTGCAGATTGTATTATCATCTCATGCTTATGTTGCAGTGAGTTGACTATTATTTCATAATTAATCTCATTAAATAATTATTAAAACAACGTCAGTGAAACAGTAATATTTACATAACACATCAACAACATAAACAATGGCAACAAGAAACAAAAATCTAAATAAATTATAATGATAAATTCAGGTGCTACTAAGAACAGTAGTTCTGATGGTCCTTTCTCTGTACTTTCTCTGTAAAAGGCATAACTACTCAATAATGATATTAACCAAAACTCTTGTTACAAAATTTCAAAATTGTTTTTGATTTCTAAGTGATATGCTAGAGATAGCAAGAGGGAAATATAAATAGTTTTGTTAGTAAATTTGCTTCTGACGGGTACAAGATCTCAAACTATATAAATTGTCACTGTAATTTAGACCAGAGTAGGATATCGTAATAATCATTTAGTTTGTCAGATATTTACAGTATCGAGTTTTGATTGTTTTGTCAATATTATTGTAATCACAAAGTCTATATCCAAAGCATTCTCCTGTTGGTCTGAGCTCCTTAAACTCAAGCACTTGGAGTTTTTTAATATAAATGAATAGAAAGTAAAGCTTGACTCAAATACATTATCATTATCATCAGCTACACTGTCCCTTTCATCTCCTGAGTATTGAATTAAGAACTCATTACCTAACAAGTATTTTTGAGTACCATATAACTGTACTTGGAAATCAATTAAATATAATATATCTAAGAAAATATAAGTTGCTAAATACTACAAATAATGGATTAGTTTCTTTCATGAATGCAATTGTCATCGACGTCTACTCATTGGTAGTTGCAATGATAAATGCAAAATTAGTTGGCATTAATCTATCTCTTCTCCTACAAAATAGCTACATTATTCATAATAATATACACATTGTTTTTTTAATCAAACATACTTTCAGAATATGAATAAATGATTTTGCCACTCAACAACAGAGTTATCAAAGTGTACTCATATTCTCCAGACCTACACTTAATGTCTACTTATACAAGAATTGAATGTGTAAATTACAATTATTAAAATTATCATACTCGCTCATGTACGTCTTTGAGTGGAAGGTGGTGCTAGATCTGACTGGTTACGTACAATGTGTGTGACACACTGGCTCTTCTGAATGTATATGAGCTGGAGGATTAGAAGGATGTCCTTGTGACACTATTCTGCATTAAGTACTTTGGACATTTTATCTTTGACACTTACTATCTCCTTAGAATGGTTGTCTAACTCTAAACACTTCTAACATATTCTAAAGTTACCATTATCATCGGTAAACTGTACTGTGAACATTTCAAGGCATTACATATTCCCACCCTCTTTTATTTCCCACAAAGATTGTAAAAGAATATGGCCCCAGTAGATCTCTAGTTGACTATATAAATCGGGAATAAGGCTAAGAAGTAGATACATATTATTTTATAGGTTCTCAAACTACTACGCAAGGAACATCATTTCCATAGAATTTATATTGCTTATTCTGAGTAACTAAGATACAAATGCATAAATTGCATGCAAAAGAATAAAAAAATGTGAGGAGAGATTGCATAAATTAAAGGATATTGAATCACTCTGTGAGGCTAAAATGCTGCAGGAAAATATCATTGGTCTTTACAGACTACATTTGAGTATATAAAATTAATAGACTATAAGGCCCAAATGCACTTAATATCAGTAAACATAGTATATAATGTATTTGTTGTATAACTGCTATTTATTTATAAAGTAGTAGCTATTACTACAAAGGCTGAGCTTAAAAATTTGCTGCCACACACTATAGTTGAGGAAACTATTGTTTTTAATGTTTTTGTTCATAAAGACAATAAGGCCAAGCATAACATTTTGGTAGAGTTGCTAGAGGCATGTCTGAACACTATCCATTCCGATAAAATTAGACGCTACGCTATTGCAATTCAGTTTGTGAATTATCAGTATTTGTGGAGTGTTGATAACTATTAAAAGCTGTTTGAGGAACTTTCATTGGTTACATTTCTGTATTCAAGTTAGCTCTAAAAATACTATGTAACTTGTTCTGGGATCTCTGCTCATGAATCAACGGAAGAGTGGAAGCAGAGATTGTAGCCCTTCAGCAAAATGAGGTAATCCATAACAAATAATACTAAAAAATTGTGAGAAATCCAAGTGACTTTGCAGGATGAACATATTGAAACAATGGATACGAGCAATGAAAGTCTAACAAAAAAGGCTTTGAAAGTTTATGTTAAGGAACTTGACAATACCAATAATGCTCTGGAAAAGTAGCAAGTGGCCATCATGACATGTAAAATAGCTATTATAATTTTACAAAATGTTAGCAACAAATCAGAGGTTGATATGACAAAATTTTGTTAGAGTGGATGGTGGGCAGTGATATTTGACTCATACAATAAGTAAGAGATGAAAAATAAGATCGATCTTCAAGAATTAGACACAGTGAGTACAGGCAGAATGAGAAAGACTAAATTCAACTACTTGTAGTGACAATACTAAGTAATAGTGATGATCTGAAAGGATGTAGCACTACCCTTAAAGAAGAAGTGCAGACCTGTAGCTGAATGTTACCATTAGTAAGTCTGAATGTTGTGTTTAAGAATGTGTTTTAAAATCTCACATTGTATGGTGTGATGAACATTAGAAGTACTCAATAGTACACTGAAGAATCCATTAAAAGGTAAGATGTAAACAAGCAAAAGTAAAGGATTGCAATGTTATTTTTTAGGCCTATTTAGGAGGAAATTTTGGACAAAAACATTCTATTGTACAAAATAATACTCTCGACCGAAACACTTTAGAAGAGTTGCTATTCTAAGAGTCTAATTTATTTATAGAAATTTTGACAAAGACACTCTGTCTCTAAATGTTCCCACAAACATTAGCTTTAGTAACTTTACTTTCTCTTAATTTATATACATCCGATAAACTTGAGGTCATTCGAGACATACATTTTTCTTTTTCTTCATTATCTGAAGTTTTTGATGCCGGTGGTGTTGTGTCTCTTGATATTTTTAATTAGGAGGAAATTTTGGACAAAAACATTCTATTGTACAAAATAATACTCTCGACCGAAACACTTTAGAAGAGTTACTATTCTAAGAGTCTAATTTATTTATAGAAATTTTGACAAAGACACTCTGTCTCTAAGTTCCCACAAACATTAGCTTTAGTAACTTTACTTTCTCTTAACTCTTTCCAATGAAGCTTTTATATATATCCGATAAACTTGAGGTCATTCGAGACATACATTTTTATTTTTCTTCATTATCTGAAGTTTTTGATGCCGGTGGTGTTGTGTCTCTTGATATTTTTAAAATAGAACTCCACTAACATCATGTGATAATTGGGCTTACTCCATTAATTTTTCAGTAGTTACTACATTTTGTAGTAGTTGTGAGTTGTGCTTTATTATCTATAAGCAAATCAACCATATAAGGATTTCAAAAAGCTTTGAAATTATATTATCTTTTAAAATGGCATTGATGTTGCGATATCCCTTCCCAGAATTGTGTATATTGCTGCTGTAGGTCTTTAATTGGCAATAATTTAAGTCATAGAAATGAACATAATAACAAACCTTTTAAATGTCAAATACTCCTTTTCTTTTTAACTATATTAATTTTAATTCACCTTCAGTGAAGTAATACACAACTTGTAAATACAGTCATTGAACATGCTATTTCATATTGATATATAAATAAACAGATTTATTCTTTCTCAGTTTGTTTGATTTTATAAAAAAAAATTATGAGTAAATTATTGTTGTAGTTAACATTGTACATACAATGTATTCTAATAATAATAATCATTAAACTATAAAGAAAAACAAGTATAATAAGTGAATACAATCATAGTAGAGTCATAATAATTACCATTTTGTGAAACGACTAAATAATTTTTTTGTATTTTAAACACTATACAATATATTATGCTGGCCATGTCAAATGTAATGTAACTTAACTAAAAATATTATTGCATACAATTGTGGGTTTTCTCTTTTAGTTTAAAATTAATACTAGGCATGCATGTGTTTTATTCACTATAAGGCTTAAACATTGCCCATCCGAAGCTATTCAGAAGGAACTAAAATATGGGCCGCAGCGATTGCAAAATATTATTGTCACAAAACTGATAAGATATTGATAATGAAAGTAGTGTAATGAAACATTTGCTTTTCTAGTCTTATATAATGAGTTTTGATTATTTTGTCAATATTGTCACCACAAAGTCTACATCCAAAGCATTTTCCTGTTGGTCCAACCTCCCTAACTCAAGCACTTTGGGTAGACCTACAATGACTGTGTAAGAATGTAAAGCATGTACTCAAGTACATTGTCATCATCATCAATATTTCAATATACCTTCACTTTCTGTGTCCTGAATTAAAAACTCCAATACATAAAAAATATTTTTTAGAAGTATTTTGAGAAATCAATGCTGCATCATCATCTACTGCTGTATGCCATTGTAACTTCTATCAGATATTATTTCCGAGTCTATTTCACTACTACTTATTATTTTGTGCTGAACTTAGCTTTGATCTCACTAATAGGTTGATTAGGTTTAGGTCTTATAGCATGTGGTTATATGCATGAAAGTTAGCTGTACTTGGCAATTAATAATGTATCAAATTATAATTAAGATTGATAAATATTTTAATATTTGGACTAGTTCTTTTCATGAGTATTATACACCTATGCCTACTCATCAGTAATTGTAATAATTGAAAGAAAAGAGTATTAAATGCGCTGATGTTTATGCATCTATTCTCCAACAAATTACATCATATATTTTAAAATTTACATACACAACAATGTTTTTTAATTACACTTGCTTTCAGATTCAGAATAAATGATTTTTGATATGCAATGACAGCTTCATCGTATTTACCCTCTGCTTCAGAATACACTTAATGTTGCACGAAGGAAAGCTGTCTGCATATGCTGCTTCTGTTCATGGTAAATATCAATTCCTGTCCAGTATCTTCTTAATAAAACACACAATATCTTCAATCACATGAGCCATCTCGGATCCACATACAATTTAGTGACTCATGGCTGCTGGAATTTCTATTAATACCTATTGCATCACCAGCAACTTTTATATAAGTATTGTTCTGATTGTGATCCTGATCAATAGCAGAGAAAACACATGCCAATATTATTTTACTGTACAGTTTCCCTTCATGAACTCAGCATAGTTAGCAGGATGACACTTCAGCACTGAAGTCATCTCACATCAGTAGAATTATATGTCCTTAGTAATGCATGAGTGTGGTCCAAAACAAAGAAAGCTAACAATAGTGAGCTAGCTGGATTTAGCAATGGTGAGCTAGCAGGATCTAGCAGTGGTGAGCTAGCAGGATCAAGCAGTGTTGAGCTAGCAGGATCTAGCAGTGGTGAGCTAGCAGGTTCTAGCAGTGTTGAGCTAACAGGATCTAGCAGTGGTGAGTTAGTAGGATCTAGCAGTGTTGAGCTAACAGGATCTAGTGAGCTAGCAGGATCTAGCAGTGGTGAGTTAGTAGGATCTAGCAGTGTTGAGCTAACAGGATCTAGCAGTGGTGAGCTAGCAGGATCTTGCAGTGGTGAGTTAGTAGGATCTAGCAATGGTGAGCTAGAAGGATCTAGCAGTGGTAAGCTAGCTGGATCTAGCAGTGATGAGTTAGTAGGATCTAGCAGAGGTGAGCTAGAAGGATCTAGCAGTGTTGAGCTAACAGGATCTAGTGAGCTAGCAGGATCTAGCAGTGGTGAGTTAGTAGGATCTAGCAGTGGTGAGCTAGCAGGTTCTAGCAGTGGTGAGCTAGAAGGATCTAGCAGTGGTGAGCTAGCTGGATCTAGTAGTGGTGAGCTTGCAGGATCTAGGAGTGGTGAGCTAGCAAGAATTTAAACAAAACAATATTTTATGGCTATAAAGGTATTATGTTGACTATAATGTGTTTATAAAAAAGTCAAGTGCAGTGCTTAGTTTGTATTGCAGATGCAATGCTAGGATAACCCACCATGGGGCTCTCCAAAGCCTCAGCTAGAGTAATCCAGCTTCGGTTTTTTCCATTTGTTAACCACTCATTCAACATGTCCAGGCAACTTGGCTCAGCTTTATAGTGACGATGTGTTTCAATAGAGTTGAGTGTAGTTAATGTCAGACCCAGTTTGAGGCCTATGGTCTTCCATTGCACTCTGGCTTCATAGAGCTCTTCATAGACTTTGCCAAGGTCTTCTGCAACCAATGCTGAAAATACAACATGAACAGGTCAAAACAGAGTATTGAGTATTTAAAATCCTTACACACTACTACTAATTGTGGAATGCTATAATAAAGTATGTACTTAAGTTTACTTTCCATTGAGCACTTGCTACTTAAGTTAAAGGAAAGAAACATTCTAAAGAAGTGGTCTTTACTATAATTCTGGCTTCTTATCTTGCACAAACGGAAGCATTAACAATTCTACTATATCATTAGCATTTTCCGATAAGTACTGTACTTTCAGGTAAGGATTTGTGGTAATCTTAACATTCTATTAATAGGAACTAGCCTATATTATTTGATCAAATAAATATTTGTACCATTTAATTGGTGACGAACACTAATAAACCTGAATGAACTATATACATAATAGAACTTAATAATTATTATGACAAAAAACTAGTAGAAATTTTCTATACAGTATTAGAACTTGATTCACCAGACATCATATCTTTGTAGCTAACTCTATACTAATTTTACATTACTAAATTTCAGAGTGGCCACGTACGCAATAAGATGTCCTTGAATTCTTGTGTGAAAACTACATTTTATGATCATATACCATAGGTGTCATTTGTATATCAGCTTTATAGTTCCTGTAAATTAGACTGTATATATCACAGCGTATTGAGAAATTCAAAGCATAAGTACAAAATACATTAAACTAATTATCATACAAGTATTGCTTAAAGTACTATGTGATTGCAATAAAATTTCACCTCAAATATATACATAACAGATTTAATTAAACAATATGTAATTACCTTTATCACTTGACCCATGCTGTGCTGCAGGAGTGTCTTCTATACAATGTTCCTCCACTTTGAATGCTGTACAATAACATGTAATATGGAAAATTCAATACACACTGTTTGATAACATCACTTCAGCATTTTTCAGGCAATATTTTGTTTTAATTAAGTAACAACACATACCAAAACACTAAGAGCAGTTTGGCCAATATATTTATCACATGTATTAAGTCTGAATGTATTTCAATATTTAATTATATTTTAACTACCTAACATATTTAAGTTACTAAAACGTTGATGCTATAGATAATAACAATTATTTCACTAAGTGAGGTGTGTTGATTAGGTAAAAATGCTCATTTAAACAAGTTAGTCTACTTTCTTAAAAATCCAAATACCTTTAGAAGAAGTGTCTGTGGTTACCGCATCACATTTCAACTATAATGTAGAGTATATTATTAGTAACACTGAGTTGAATTAAACTAATGACATACCTCATCAAACCAAATAGTCTGTCTTGAGTCTAAAAGTGGAATTATTATAGTAATATTTGGGTCTTTCAGACACTTCATTTTAGGGGAAGCTTCATCTTCTAGTATACATAAATGAAGTGGAGCTTTTTCAGAAACACCGAATAAATATTCCCAAAATGTTTGTTTTTCTGATGGATGGTCTGTACATTCGAATCCATATTGAAGTCTTGCATTGTGGTACTTGAGATTATGATTGACTTGTGTTAACAAAGAAGTGATAGCATTTCTAATGTGTGCACAGACTACAGAAGTGGATGTTGTTGGATGAGATACTCTGTAGAGTACCACTTTAATATATGTGGCATAGCTAATGATAGTAACTGTGTCCAAGTCTTTTCCTACTAGAAATTCAATCTTGTTACGACAAGGACTGTCTTCTTTGAAAGTCCAATTTAAGTTTGTGTTTGAAACCAGGCCTATAATAAGAGAAGAGAAGACTCCTAATGGTAAGTAGCCGCACTTGTATCGATACACGAGAGGAGCCACATCTGCAGAAATAGGAATCTTTTGGAGCTCATCTTTTGTTGCACTTCTCAGAATACTAGGCATAAAATAAGTTATTTCTTCTCTATCTTTTGTTACTGGAAGAGGAGCTAAGATATTGTGGTGTTCAAAAAGTGTTACTATCATTTCCATAGAAATTAAATCATCAAGTTTGTTTTCAGTGGCCTTCTTTAAATCAGATACAGTGAATTGGGCATATTTCTTAAAGTTATCTGCAGCAAATTTTCCTACTTTATTAAAAGTGAAAGTATTTTGTACCAAATATGTTGCAGCATCAAATACCACCTACAATGTAATACAAGTTATTGGCATAAAACAGATAACTTAGAATTATTTTCTGAGTATATGCCATCTACACTATGTCCTTTTATTAAATCACATTACATAGATAAATCACATACAAATCTTTCTCAGGGGTGTTGGTGATATTTTAACAAAAAGAGGGCATGTCTATTAATGTTTTTACTCTTTACCAGATCTTGTGGTCGTAGTTGAACTTGGGCGAATGAAATTGAGTGGTCTACATTACTATAACTGTGATTAAAAAGCAAATATCGAGTCATTTGAAAGATACTTAGGAAGCTCCTAACAAGCGTGCTCCTTTGTTTACTATTTCAAAGTGATCTTTTGGGAAGACTAACATCTTTTAGAGGTCTTTCCAGCATTGTGGCTTGCATAATGGCTATTTTTGCACTACTAATAGTCTGCTACACATACTTGAAAATCTTTGAATAAAATAAAGCTATGACTTCCACAAAAGGCAGGCATTTATTATAAGTTCTGATTATGTTGGATTCAGATTTTTAAAGTTATTCTTTGTCACTGTTGTTTGCTTTATAATGTCCAAGTAGCTGTATTAGCTATACAATACATACACTCAACATAATACTAAACAAATTATTTAGTTGACATTAACCTACTTATTGTTTATATAAATCATTTGCTTTGCTTTAAAATGGCTTGTACTGAATTGCTTGGTGTGATTACAGTGGCATTTAAATTACTGGATACTCAGAGCATAGACTAAAAATATTTGGTTATTTTGAAAAAAAAGCACTTCTGTCTTCTTTTTTTTTTTATTAATCATACTCATTACTTGGATAAATGAGTGGTTATTGTTAAGTGGGTGTGGTTACAATGGCCACACCAATTCCATCTGGCTTCCTAGTATCTTCTATATCTTGTGATTATGTAAGTGACGAAATATAAGATGCTGATGTAATATAAACAATAGCATTTTGCAATGTTACCTTAGCAAAGCAGTCTTATTAATGCAATGATCATGCTGTGTTACATACAATGCATCGGAACAATCAGGGGAGTGGGCAATATAACGACATCCACTTAACCACACCCACTCATTTATTCAAGTAATGAGTTAGATTAATAGAATGACAATACAGTAGTTTTGTTTTTGTCAAATGAACCAAAGATTTTTAGTTTATACTCTTTATATTCAAATGCCACTGTATTCACAGAAAATAATTCAGAACAAACTTTTTTTATTGTATTAAAAGCAAATATTTTAAAATAAATAATCATTGTTCATGTCAAATTAATATTATGTTAAATTATAAGTATAGCTGTTATGTAGAGTGTAACTCTATTATATAGTTAATACAGCTACTTGGACATATGAACAAAATAACTAATTGACAAAAAAAAATTTGAATTTATACATAATATCCTAGAACTCACAAATGCCTGCCGTTTATTTTCTTCAAGTATGTGTAGCAGATAACTGAATGGGAAAATTACTGGTAGTGCATGCAAAAATGGCCATTTTGCAAACCAACAATGAATGATCTCTGAACCACATTTGTTTTTCCAAAAGATCACTATAGAATAGTAAATGAAAGATTAGACTGGTTCAAACTTTCCTCGACACTTTGATTTCTATTTCAACCGCTTAATTTCAAAGGCCCAAGTGCGCGACAACGACCATCATGAGATCAAGATCAGGTAAAAAGAAAACAAATTAATTGGCACGCGACCTTTTTGTTAAAATATTGGTGCACCCATGGCCTCCTTTGGGCACCCATTTCGATGCCCCTGACATTGTTACTCACCTTTATGTCACAAATGATTAAGTTTTCAAATCCTTTTACTTTGGGATAGTAGAGTAATGAACCAACCCGATAATGAAGAAACCAAAGAACCTTATGCAAATCTGTGTCACTAATTCCTAGATTTTCAGCAATTACTTTGCATTCATCCATTGCCATCGTACGTGTATTTTTGGATCGCAACACAATGTTAAATATCAACCATGTGCAAGGAATGTGTACTTTACCAAAGTGTTTCTTTATACAGTTTTCAAACTTGATTTTAGTGGTATTGATTTCTTCTTTAGTACCACTCCTGTTGTCTATGGGTAAAGTTATATAATCTTCATTAGCATATTCGATTATACCTTTGCGATAAAATTCAGTCTGCTCGATTTTTTTACGGAGCAGTTTGTCTCTTCGCACATATTGTTTTTCAGAAACTTTATCTTTAAATGTTCCCACAAACATAGCTTTAGAAGAACAACAATTATCACTATTGTGATTTAAATGAGAGCTTTGTACTGCTGATATATTTTCCTCACTTGTAGCTTCCATACAAGCTATGCTAGCTAATGTTTGAAATATAACGTCTTCTAATGTTACTATGGAATTTTCTTTGTTGGTAGACACTCCTTCTTCATTGGTGGTATATATTTTGTACACCTTATCTAAGGGATCTGTCAGCCTGCTGAAAATAAGATTTAATGATGGCCCCATCAAGAATCGAGACATTAGATCTAAAAACTCGGTCTGTCCTCCGTGGTCAGTAGTAATCAAATAGATGACATCTTCAAGTAAGCATTGTACCTTTTCTGAATCTTCAATGGCGGTTGCATCTTCATATGTAGGATAAACTTCAGCAATACTTGTAGAAGAGGTGTCTTCTTTTATTTCTACTGTTTCAGTTATATCTTGCAAACTTTCAGCTTCATTTGATGATGGCATTTCTTTCACAACAAGGTCACTTGATGTATGTATTTCTACATTCTCCAATGATAATTTATTAGCACTTGGATCGTTATTCTCAGATGACTGGAATGATTCGACTTGTAAAGAGGATGTTATATCTGTAACAATAATATTAATACAATTTGAAACTCATTTATTGTCAGAACTAAATGTTCTATTTATGCAGTTAATTATAATGTTTACTATCATTAAAGAACTTCTTCTTGAAGCCTTACCCAATAATTTATATAGGTTCTACGTTTTTCTAGTGATTGTACAAAAACAATATTATATTTGGATTTGGTTTATTAAAAGTTAATTGTATCGGTTGTTTACTGTGAAAATACAACTGTAGTAATTGTCTATAAATTTTGCCACATTAACAATTATTATTTAGACCATATGTTAAATTTAGGAAGAGAAGTATATTGTATCCAAGTATGACTTATGCATTTCTGACCTTACCATTTATAGATTGATATATTATACCATTGAGAAAAGTAGTCTCCCCTACTAGATTTTTCTCATTCCATTGTCCTTTATTCACAAATCCAACAGATTTTTTAATGCTCTGAATGAAGAGTTGTTTTCTGTCTGCTACTCCAGTACTTGGTAGCTCATGGTCCATTTTAGCTTCAATAAAGTTAATGAATTCTCCAAGTAGTCGACGTAGAGTGGAACTTTTTCCTGAACGAGGTAAGCCAACAAAATTTAAGCGTCCTACAAAAATATCTACACAAGCTTGATTCTTTATGGCTTCTTCACAGGCTTTTTCAATTTCTTTTTCTGTAACTACAAAGATTACAAATTATAATATATATAATTTCCTGTACATTATCTATTCATTAGATCCCATTGTTATATTGTAATTTGGTGTACTAACTTGGTAAGTTTGCACTATTTTTTTTGGCTTTTAGGCATATATAATGTGCACACTATTTGACTAAGGGTATAGCTACATTTTAGTTTAGTTTAAAAGTATAGCTTATCTTGCTGTAAATAATATGATAATGGGGTTTACAGCTATAAGATGGATGTTGGCTGCAGCTACAATGAAATACAATTGTTTATGAGTTTTTCCTGTTCTTGATGTGTTTTATTTAGGGATCATATTGTTCTCCATTTACTTTTCTCACTTCCACTGTGAATATTTTAAGTAAATTGTTTATGGAATTGGATGATCTAAAATGTTTCCTACACTTTTGCTAGGATGTAAGTTGTGGCTTCCATCCAAGTATGACAACTCATTTAGTATTCTTAGGAACATTTGTTAGAGATGTCAAGTCCCAATGAACTTTCACATAACTAGCTGCAGTCACTATGTTTTGTAATGTGTGCTCTTAGCAACTAGAGTCTGTTGTGTGTTCTTTTGTGTTGTGTATTAGTAACGTGTCTCCGTTATTTTTATGTCACTTTTTCTATGGGCTGAGCCCTGAATATATTTACCCTTGTGCCTAGTTCAGTCACAGAGTATTTTCTCATGAACCCTTGCTTTACTTGGATAAGACAAAAACCTAAATTTCTCTGGTTATTAGTCAGGTTGGGCAAACCGGTAGACAAGATTCTCCTAGTGTGGTTTTCTCAGCACCTGGGAGTACCTGAGCAGCAAAGGAGACCCACATTTGGTGGCATCGGCTAGCAAGAAAAGTACCCACACTCGAGAGATTAAAATGACACTAATTTGACAGTTTCTTAAAAATTTAAGTATAATTAATTCATATTCACATAATATTGTTAGCTATCAATGGCATTTTGATTGCTTCACCAGTGTACTAATGACATCACTCCGAATCAAAACATTTCGTTATGTTTCAAAGATCAAACTGAGATATAATGTATATTTATATGTATTATTCCACTCACATCTTTATAGTACCCAATACACTAAATCATGTCAACAACTTGTATTTATAATATTACCTTTCAGTAGTTTCTTTGCTATTAGTCTCTCTTTATTTCTCAACTCTGAAGAATTTATAATTTCAGATGCTTTCCATTTAGTGGAGGAGGATACTTTTTCTATATAATATAATGTAATTATGCCTTTGTTAAATTTTATTCTACAAATTTAATAAAGAATGCAAGGCATAAGCAATAACTAATTATTTATTAGTTATAGCTATCACTTCTCTACAGCACTATACATTCTATTTCCACATTCCAAAGTAATAAAAAACTCAAAGTAACAATGTAACCTCAAAAGTACATTCAAATGATTCATTTAATGATTAAAATCTAAATATTACATGTTACATTGAAAAGGCAATTATAAAATTCGTCACAGTTTAAGCTTTTCACATTAACAGCAGTAAAATCATGTAATAGGCTAGAAATTATTTAACTGTGTGGAATAATAAATAAAGTAACACAAGTAAACAGTGAATTATTTTCTCATGCATTGAATTGATTCAATGAATACAATAACACACATGCCATCAGACTATAGTATGAAAAGGTTAATTAATTAATCATGTATTTGCGACAGTACCTTACTTGATGTCTGTAAAGACTATAAAAAACACTTGTTTGTTTTTTAGAAGGTTTTGTGAGTGGGAAACACAATTAGTTGTGATCTTAAATTGTAAAGAATATTAATGGATTGCCGTTTCTTGAGAAACTGTCAATGTCAAATGTGCTTAGACAAATGCTACTACCCAATTATGCAATATCAGCTTCAATTATACCACCACTAAAAGTAATTAATTTAATACAAATTAGTAAACTCGCCAATTCTTAATATTGAAGTTTCTGAGAGGGCACGATAACGCTGATCTAATCCTCCAAATAGCACTACTTCAGTGAGTTCAGAAGAAATAACAAAGGCAGCTGCATTGTGAAAACTTCTAGGCTGTGGCAATTTGGCTATCTGAAGTGGCAAATATTGAATAAATCAAATCATTAGTAAATCTTTGAACTTAAGTTGTTCAGTATGGTTAAAAATGCACTTCAATATTTATTGCACGATGATTAAGATTAATCATTTATTTACTCATGAGACTACAGATTTACAACTATATGTTAAATTAGATGGTGGTCTAAAATAAACAACACATCAAATTTTCATAACATGGTAGGAGTTGATGTAGTTATAATTTTTGACAATAAAAATAGAATTAGAGCATTAATTCAATTATTGCAGCACTAATGAATTGCAGTTTATTATTACTTATCAATCTAATCAATCTTCAATGAAGCTGAAGATGATTTCTATATTATCCAATATTTTCAAGGTGCAAGTGTTCACTGTAAGAACACAATTCAATGACTGAGTTCAATCTTACATGTTAGCAACTTCTGTGACTCACTCTTTGCTTATATATTCATGTATAATAATTGTTAGTGATAAAAATTTTTTTTGCTGTCACCGGCAAATAACCATTGTCCGTTTTTGCTGAGTTGTTAGAGAGAAACATGGGGAAAAAATGACTAAGAGAAGGCTAAGAAAACAATTAATTGATAAAATTGGCCAAGTAAAAAATTCCCAAAATTTGAAAAAATCTTTAAATATAGAAAATTCTATGTCTGTAAAGAACGACAATACTCATAGCCGTGTTTCTTACTTGTACAGAAACATGGTAGTAAAAATTCATTTTTATAAATATCAACTATATAGCTGCTAACAAATTGTTTGCTAATGATACATAATGCAGTCCGTAAGCCAGCGGACCAATCAATGCAGGTACAGGAAGTGCTACATGGAGTACATTTCATTGAACACTTTTAAACCGCAACTTTTTTTTAATCGTTTGCAAGGTGTACATCAAACTGTGTGCACTTTACGGTTTTGTAATTACACTGTCTGTATAGTGTAGCTCTTCTTCTTTCTAACAATATAAATCTTGTGTCTCTTTCCAGAACCTTGCAGTAGAAGTAATTCAGAGGATTCTAATGGCTTTAGAATAATGGCTGTAGTCAATTTGAGCAGTATTTTTCTTACCTACACAGCGAGCTGTGATTTTTATACCATTCTGTAGCATTATAAATGGTCTACGACATATACTATAAATATTTTATTATCAGACGAGCTTGCCACTATACTCTAGAAACCTAACAATTATAAGCTTGAAGAGACAGACATGTCAAAATATGATAGTTGAGGATGAGCAGCATAGGATATGTATTCTTCAAGTGATAAAAAATCAGACATGATTGTTTTGCTTTAGATAACTGTAATGATGACTGTTCTTGACATTTTCTCATTTATTACTTCTATAGCTCCTTAACATTCACTGATATGTATCCTCAAAGTATTCATGCTGTACTCACTTATTTTCATCAAAATTTTTGGCTACATTGGGCATGTTTTGAATGTAGCAGTAAGACCCTCTGATAGTAAATTTTGATTTTAGTATAATGTTATAGAGTATTTATAATGCCACAGAATAGTATAAAAATCGCAGCTATCTTTGTGATGGGTAAAAATTCTACCCAAATTTAATACAGCCATTATTCTAAAGCCATTGTAGGAGATCTCAAGAATCACTTTTACCACGAACTTCCTGAAAGTTTCCCAGATGACAGACATATATTGTTAGAAAGAAGAAGAGCTACTCTATCCAGACAGTGTAAATATAAAACCTCAAAGTGCTCAGAATTAAACCTACACCTTGCAAAAGATAAAAGAAAAGTTGAGGTTACAAATTGTACAATTGAATGTACTCATGTAGTACTTCATGCATCATGAGCATTAAATATATTGTTTTTGAACTGCTGGATTGTGGACTGAATGAAATGATTTGATCTCATACATGAAATTATGTAATAATTATAAAGAGATTAGACAAACTACTTAATATACTTAATTAGATCTATGAAAAGTATAACTTAACTTAAACTATTTAATTAGTTCTAGAAATAGAATTGACTGAAATACTCAAAGTTCTTTACAGGTGAACTTTTAACCATCAATTATCAGGGAATCGTACATGATCTAATAATAATTATTATTAAGAACTACTAAGGTAATTTTATCTTAAATAATAAACATTTTTTCTTTTAATGTTATTCCTTATGTGCATCAGTTAAGTTTATTAACTTCTACATAGCTATTATTATTTGAGCTATACTATAATGATATGATCTTACCTGTTGCCAACTCTGAGCTCGTACATCAAGATACCAAACATCACTTAAAACATTGCCAACATATCCACCAGCTATTAACAACTGTGGATTGTTGTTGTTATAATCAAGACAAACAGTGGCATGATTACTTCTTGGAAATGGTTGTGGTGCTCCATGTTGTACAAGTTTTATAAAACACTATTAGTACGAGAATATAATGTACAATCAAACAAATACTTTACAATATATATTATTAGATGAACTGAAACATTTCTTCATGCCTAATTAAATATAAATATAATAACAATATCTAAAAGTATCAGCTGCATTTTAAAAACCTATCAATTATGTTAGTAACATCTACTGTGTTTTGCTGCCACCTGAGTAAGTCTAATCACACTTTATACATTGCTTAGAAGAGATATTTATTTCTCGTAGTTTTACTAACTAAAGTAATCAAGCAGTCTATGCTTGCATTAGTCTGCCTGAATAGAATAAAAATAATGTGCAGTAATTATGATAAGAATGTGCAAAGATATAAAATACAACAAAATGAACAATAATCATAATACATCAGTTACGCTTAAAAAACCAAGAAAATTGACAAATTCAGCCAGGCTCATTGCCCTTGTAGTTATAGCGACTGGCTGAATTTGTCAATTTTCTGGGTTTTTAAGCTACCTTCCTCTTGTGTAGCTACTCAACCCTTGTTAGCCCTCTACTTCAGTGGCAGTTTTTACTTGTATTTATATGGTTGTGTTAATGTATGTGTTGCAGGATGCTCGTATATAATCAAGTCAAAGTAAAAATATCAAATTACTCAGTAAACATTGCATATTCATATGATATTTTTAAAGTAACAATATTTTTTTCCATCTTCTGTTTAACCGATTACTGGCCAAATACGCAAAATTGCGTATCTCCGTATTTTGTCCCCGAAAGGCCAAATACGCAATTCTGCGTACAAGAAAGGGGGTAATAGCTATCTGCCTACAGCTGCATACCTGAATCTACCAGTTATCTATCATTGTATCTCAGGTTTGTAATGTAGTATAGCTATCTGTACAGCATATCTATATGTGTGGTTACAATATAAAATTTATCAGATAAACCTTACTACAAAACACTTCAAGTTTATCAAATATTCTCATATAAAATTTTATAACAAGAACTATAATTCATGATTATTTGATACTTTGAGTTATGCTGCAATGATAGCTTGTCTTCTGGAGAAGTTTATTGATTCTACTGTGGATTCAGGACTCCAAAGATGCAGGAAACACAAGAGTATCTTCAATTTCCAAGCTGATCCATAACTTTGGAATATTAGTAGTATTGTAAAGTTCATAATATACCTGCAATATATGAAAAAAAACACAAGAATGTCACAGACTGACTTATTAATGAATTAAAGTTGATATCATTGGCTAGATTTGGATGTTTTCATTCTTACTAATATAAATCTGAAAATGGCGTGTGTTTTGTTTCCTAACAATTCACCTTTAAAAGTTGCTGTTAGTGTCCATTCTTGCGTCTTCATAACCAATACTCAAATCTCTGAACTTGTCTTCTATTGTAAGCTCATAACTAGCGTAGTGAAACTAAGCAACGCGAAGTGGCACCCCAAGGACGCTACGAGATACTAAAATTTTTCGTAGCCTTAGGCGTCCTCCCATCCAGTGTCGAAAACTGGAGCGCGCAGGACTTTCGATCCATTGAGCAATAGCAAGAGAAAGCTTTTACCAGCGGCTGATCAATAGAAACTTTATGTCCAGGCCCATTAGTTTCTCCTCTACAAAGTCAGAAAGTTGCTTCTCCAGTAAGGGTTACTTCCGGGGGAAATAAATACGGCGGCTCGCGGCACCGCGGTTAAGTAATAATTCGGCCAGTAATCGGTTAAAAATTATATTTCATCAAAATTTTTAAAAACATAATGTTATTAATATTTATCTTTAATATAGTTGACAATACCTTGATGATGTTTTGTTAATGTGAAAGATAATCAAGAGTGCTTTCAAGTGATATATGATATGTTATAGTTTTGTCCAAAAAAAAAGTGAAAAAAATGAAATTTATTTTGACTGATATGCCCCTATTCGTTGTTTCCTGTTTATACTTCCTTTAGGGCGGCCACGCCCACAATTAGTCAGATTTCGAGAAATCAAAAATCAGAAAAAAAATCCAGCCACACCTTGACCTATTTAAACGTCAATCAGGCTATTCTTTAACGCGCGTGTAAGCAGAAAAAAATATTTTAAACGAAGTAGGTGCAATGACTACGCGTAAAAATATTTTTGAAAATTGTGTATTTAAAGTTACATTTTTCTATAGACACTGAAGTAGAGGGTTAGAGCAGCTGCTAAAGGAGGGGGCAGGGGGGGGGCTACTAACTACTGCAGTGAAGATATCTATAGTGTGGAATAAACCACATATTACACTCAGCAGAGTGATATGGCTTGATATTTCATTCCCTCTGGCTCTTGAAAATTAGCCAGGTCATGAAATATTTCACCATATCATACTCTGAGACCTATATAAAAATACTACTACATGTCTTTGTACTTTGTACAGTGTACTCTCTCCCTCCCAGTTTTTTAATTCTTTTGCTGCTTAGCAATGGCCATTTGCAACTTACTAGTCTCTTCAATGAGAACTCATATAGGTCAATGAGAATTTATACACTGAATTAAAAAAAAAAAATTTGCTTATTTTATTCAGTTCCATATAGAAAGTTTTAATAAATGGACACTTCACTAATTACTTGTTATTTTAAATAAGTGGCCGATTTGCCTTAGTTCCTGTGTTCCATGAAATCCCCTCCATCTCAACAAACTCACTAGATAGAAACTTGCAATAAAGGAATAAAAATACTTTTGACAGCCCATGCTGCAACAATCTTTAGTCTGAACTAAGATCTAAATAGATTATTATTTCTAGTCCTCTCTCATTATGCAATTCATAATAACACTGAGTCTGCAGCACAAAAAATTTAAAGCTTTTACATTACAGCCATGTACTAATCCTTTTTTAATGTATTTATTTTACATACATAAATAGTTGACATTGTACATATGTACTGGCAGATGAATGCTATCATTTGTATTTTATTGCTTAATTTCTGCATATATACATCTTGACTAACCTCATTATTATCAATACAATTACAATGATTTAGAGATTACAACAATACTTACCATTTGTGCCAAGTCTATGAGGTAAGTGTCATTGAGTCCACTAGTACCATCCCATCCACCAAACAAGACTGCATGTGTAGGACTAATGCAGGTGACTGTAAAACCATCTCTAGGAGAAGGTCTACTTCCAGTGATCAAGGGAGAAGACCATGTACCTAAATAAAAATAGCAATGTAATATTTATTCGGTAAGTTTATTTTTAAGATATCTATTTTATGAAGATTTCAAAAACTTAGAGCTGCCTTATTATGTAGTCATTATTATACCAGTTATAATAATTCAAAAGTATAGTATTTATTATTAGTAGTGATTTACCAATGATCAAATTTTGGGTTGATATTATAGGAGTATTAAGAATGACTTACACTATCTTAATATGAGTACAAACAATGAATGCCTCATTTTATATAAATACTTTATAATAGAAAAAAATTATTAATCTTAATTACTTCAAAGACTTTATATGAAAATGTTTATAATAAATCACAAACATAAATTAAGTATTTAGGTGTGCGTTTTATAAAACATTTTTCTTCAAACTAATACAAAATTTTAAATTATTTACTTTTTGAGAAAATGTGTTCTCATACACCTCAGCACTTAAGCAACTACTAAATGTATGTCCACTAGTTTAACAAATTTGCTCTATTACTATTGATAGACACAGTCACATATAAATTGCTTTATTATTACTATGTACACAGAGCAAGTACTACTTAGTGGTGCCCATTGTGTGAATAAACAGTAAATGAGTCATCCTTGAAGCAATACTAAACACAAGAATACATAATTGGCATGTTTAAACTAATGACATTCCATTCTATCACTACAAATAAATTCATACATAAACCAAATTCCTTAGTTCAAAAATCACTAATACATACTCAATATAATCATAACCTGAGAAAGAAATTATTCTAATTTCTATTTATGTTGGAAAGAAATGATTGAAAAGTCATTAAAATTCATTGCTAAAGACAGATATTAGCACTGTAACTTGAATTTATCACGTCTGATTATATCTTTATAATTATTCCTGATAAATGTTTACAATGTAAAAGGGTAATAGTTCCACTATGTCTGAAACCATTAAATTGTATTCACATCTACATGACAAAATTGAGTATAGCACAAATATATAAAACAATTGTGTTATAATTATTCCATGATAATTACGATAATAGTTTACATTAAATCTGCAAATAACTCTAAAGAAATTATATCTGTAATACTTTATTAATATACACTGTATTTTAATAATAATGTATAAAATAAATCGTGACAAATAAATTGAAATACAATTTGTGACTTACCTTGGGAAATATGGTACTTATGAATCTCATTTGTATAACCACTACCATCTTGATAATGTTTATTCTCAGTAAATTGTGATCCAGACTGCAGTTCACCTGATGGTATGCCATAGCCTCCAATCACGATTAACGAATCATTACAACATATCATGTGACAATCAGATTTCCTCATGGGTCCACTATCATGTTGTGGTGAGAGTTGCTTCCATGTCATAGATCTGGTGTCTAGCTGATGCAGTGAAGCATGAAATGATGTACCATCGTTACCACCAAACAAGTAGAGAACATGACCTGAACAAGATGTTGCACATTTATATATTCCAGGAGGTGGAGTACCAGTTGTTGGAAGTTCTTTCCAGTATTCTGTAGAGCACTCATAGATTTGAATTACGGTTCTCAGTTGTCTTTTATTCTCATCAAAGTTATCAACAATACCTCCATAAACATACAGTTGTTCAGAACTTGCTGAGGCAGCAGCATTTACTCGAGGTGAAGGTTCATAGTTACTGAGAGGCTGATCTACGATAAAATTATAGTGTAAATTGTACAAATAAAATATAATTTTACAAATATACAAAGTAATATTATTTCACTGCAGAATTAATGTAAAGGTTGCTGATATGTACATTTACTGAAATAAATTTTTATTAATTGGAATTTTTTCTTGTGTAATTTTAATTTGTTTAAAATGTTTCAAATTTACTTTCAAAGTCATCACTTGTCCTGTACTTGGATATTCCAATAAATATTTTAGTTAGTATTTAGCTGTTGTTAGTAGTTAGCTGTTTTATAAATTATATGACAATATAATATACCATTATGGAAAATATTGTTTAATTGCCAATCATTCAGTCATCTAGGCAGCTGCTAACATTAAAGTCCAAAAGCAGCTGTCAACATAATGCTCTTAAGTGGAATATACTTGTACTCATAATGAATGTAATGCTAAAAAATGATCATATGTAATTCATTAAAAATAAATAATAATAAATATACATCAGGTTAATAATGCTTCTGATAGGTTGTTGGAAAAATTAAGGGAATGTGGTTTGCATATTGATAAGTAAATAATAGTTAATGATTAATATCTTATTGTTTAAACTGAATGTAGTCAGAAATATAACCGATTTAAAGTGGTCAATTTTGCTACTAAAATTGTGTTCCTACATGTTCCAATATCTGTAGGTTACTAATCTGCACCAATGCTGTACATGTCAAGTATTGATATTCTCATAATTCTATTTAAAGCTCTGATGAACATTTACAATTCATAATTTCCTTCTCAGCTGTCTTTTACTCATTAGATGTATTCTTCATGGGTTCGATTTCCGGTGGCGACCAAATATTTTTAATTCAGTAAAAGCCCGTGAAAGTAAGACAATAAATCTAATGAGTAAAAGAAGGCTGAGAAAGAAATACAAAAGTTAAAAAGTGGAGTAAAAAAATTCAACAAATAAAATCTTTAAAAAAAGAGAACTTATGTTTGTCTGTTGAGAGTGAAACTGTAGCATAGCAGTACACTTTAATAGTATAAATACAGAATTAGAGTGTTTGTTTGCTGGCTGGTTGTCATAGCCCAATGGCAGAGCACTTGTGTCAAACAAGCAATAATGGGTTCGATTCCCGGTGGCGACCAAATATTTTAAATTCTATATTGTTTAAAAACCCTGTAAAAGTGGGAGAATACTACAATTTTTTTTATTATATTTCAATTGAAATATAATAAAGAAAAACAGAAATTTATCTTCACCTAATACATTGATTGCCTTACAAGTGGCTATAGTTATGGTTGACTCCATTTTAACATCACACTGGATAGAGGTTAATTTACCTTTATTATAGGGGCCAGGATTGGCTTCTACATCTCCACATAGTAATAGTAATTTCTGTTTGAGTGAAGTAGTTCTGGAATGAATTTCTTTTGAGACATTTATTGAACTATTCCAAATGGACCAGATCAATGGTAGAGATAACAACTCTACTTTATTATTTGTCTTTTGTGGCTTTATTACAGTACAGAGTTTGAAATATTGAGTTTTACTTTTCCTTCTGAAAATCCACATAATTGTGATGGCTATTAACAGATATTGAGTGTTAGAGAAACATTGAGGTTGATTGATATATGAACAACGAGTCTCCCAGAGCGTTGATCTGTATAGTCTTCTGTTGCTACTTTCCCAGTGTGGAGCAGGATAACGATGGCGACCCATGCTTTATCTGTAGATTTGATAACATATTTATATTATTAGAATTTATAACTACATCCTATCATGTTAGGAAAACATTTTGTGTTGTTTATATCAGACCACTATCTATTTTAACTTGTGGTTGTATATCTGTAAATGTCTTATTTGTAAATGATTTATCTTAATCAACATGTGTAAAATATTGAAGTGTATCTTTAACTATACTAAACAAATCAGTTCAAACATTTACCATTCCTTTTATTTATTCAATGTTAATTCTAGACTAAACTTCACAACCCTGTATTAGTGAAAAATAATAATAATAATTTAATGTAATGAAGCGGCAACAATAGCATTGGTTGCTGATGGCTGATTAATAGTTGTGAGGCAACTTTACTTCCAATTGAATTTATATATATTTCATGACAATTTTTCGAGAGAAACGAACACTGTATTTTGAACCAAGTTTTTAGAAAAGTGGAAGCATTCGTGAGCTTTATGCAATCAACAACTATTGGTGGATTAGCTAAGTAAAGTCTTTGCAGATCATGCAAAGTTAGCGGATACGATATTCAATTTCCAAGACAAATGATAAAAGAAGTACAATTCCGTTGTGGACCGTGACTAAGTGATAAATGTAGGATAGTCCAGGAGGTTTCTTGAGAGTTGGCAAGTATGTAATTATTAAACTTTACTGACTAAAATTCTCTATAAATTTCTAGTGAAAACTAATACTGAGGAAAAGCTCATGGTCTAGCTAGCGTATTATCACCCAAACTTTGAATTTAACCTTAGTCTTTTAATTGTTCAGTCATTCTTGGCTGAAATAATCATAATAATAGTAATTTTTTATCTTTTTAACAGAAGCTCTAAACCTATGTCATGAGACATAGGTTTATGTATTTTATAGCTTCCAGGATGCTGGCTGTCCATGCTGCATGCAAATCACCCTCCAGTGTGCCCTCCAGAAATATTGCTGTTTACTTAGTTATTTTACCACTATGCAGAGTTTGACCTCAGTTGACCTCTGAAGAGGACTTCAGCAAGAAGCCAAAACGTCGTGTTGTCATAATTAAAATATTGACTGTTAAAAAGAGAAAAATTTCGTATTATTACAACTTTAGTCTTGCGGATCAGATATTTCTCCATATTCCTGTCACCAAGAAAGAGAATCTGGGGACACCTACAGTACTTCCCTGTTTCATTGGAATGCAACTAGTGAAGCATGGACCAGTAGTGTGTTTTAATCACGAACTAATGGAAGTCTACATGAGCTGTCAGCTAGGAAGGTCTTCGCTTAGGGAAATTTGCTTAAAACTATGGTGAGAGCTTGTTTGAACACTGTTATCAAGGGGATTTGAGCTGTGAGTAGAGAACTTAAAGCTGTCTTCTGAGAGGAGCGTGTGAGTTCCCCTTTTGTGAATTCTGAGAGTGCAAATAAAAGTATAGGATAGCCTTCTGCTGCTCATCCATGTTTTATGTGCATCTTTATACTCCATATGATACAGTTTGTAGGGCTTATTTCAGATTTCAGTCACTACCACTTCCCGTGGAGTGAAGTTTTAATGCTCAATCATTTTAAACAGTCAGTTTGAGGTTAGTCATGTGACTGGTACAACCTACAGACATTCCTGTAGCACACCTGAAAACTTTATGGCTGTCCCCAGACCATTTTCAGGTAAGGCCACAGCAGGGAAATTTCTTGTTTATCATCCAGGAAGTAATAAAAAAAATTATGCGGGCGGGTGCTAAAATTACAAAACACAGCTGTATAAACTTAAGTCTGAACTTCACACGGTAGACTTCTCACTCAGCGCTCAGGTAAGTACATTTTGTTGTAATCCTACTGGCTCTCGCTAGTCTGCCATGTATGTCACTGTGTCAGTCCTACAAGGAAACAATAGGATTTATCCTTGGAAAATGTTTCTATGCTCAGAAGAACGGACATTTGTGTCTATTTCTGAAGACATCAGGAAGAATTTACCTGAAATCGATGAAGGTACAAAAATAATAAGGTGCACCTTATCTAAATCTATTGATTGTGCCCAGAGTGTGCTAATAGAACTGGAGTTTAATGTAGTAGAGTGCTGTTCTCTGAATGGACAGCTTATTAGGTACTTTGTAGAAAAAGTAGAGAAAGGATGCAATACATCAACCCAGCGGAATGCATTCACAATCCTTATGACCTCAGCCAAAGAACCTAGATGAGCTAGTTCAGACCCAGTCTCCTTGTACTTCACAGGATATTGATGATCTGTGGCAGTGTATTCATGAAGTGGACTCCACTGTATTGGCTACTGATACCAGAAAGGAGCATTTGAAAGCACATACACAGCTACAAGCATTTTTATCACTGCTGTGTACAGCGCCACTACTTTTTTTTGCATAAAGAAGTGTGGTGTCACAGGATGCAAGATGTGTAAGCCCCCAAGACTTCCCTGTGATGTGTTTGACAAATTGAATTTCTTTCCTGATCCAGAAAGGAAACCAGCAAGCAACTCATACAATGAATTTGAAAGTTCTTGGGGAAAGTCTACCAGTGAAAAGGATAGGCCATCACTTGCTTCACGGAAATCAACACCAACAAAATCAACAGCCAAAGTATCCAAGTCTTTTCGTATGACAGCAGAAACTGTCTGTGATGTGCTTGTGTGTGGAGAATTTTTGAAGCCTAGGTGTGTTTATTCTAAAAGGAAACTAACCAAGGATGAATTTAACAAGCTGGCAATTTATAAGGAAAATTTTTTGTATTGCTTTGGTGGCTCAATTTTTCCAGAAGAAGATGAAGACATCAATTTACTCTGTGCCCATGAGATACTTGATGGCTGTAATGACAACATTAGTCATGCCCCTAATCAAGTGTGTCACTACCTGACCTCACAAGCTATAAAAAATTGGACTTACAATATCTTACCAATATGAAAGTTTAAAACTATGCATACACCGCTTCTAATGCAAGTTCTAACCCAACTATACCTAACTGGACAAACTCAATTGAGCTGGAGTTAGACAACACGCGAAGAAACTCTAGAGAGAATGGAATCGGAGGACCATCCGATGTGGCCCAGCAGTAACTCAGCCCCACTATAGCACATGATGCAATTCAAATAAACCCTTTACCCACTAGCAATAGCAGTATAGAGTTTATCAGTCGAATCAGTCATTTCTTGAATAGGGGCCTCTGAAGATTGGGTTGGGTGGGACCAGATTTGTTGTTTCAACTTCTTTTTTTTTTAGTAATTTTTTGTGATCTAGTGGCAGTAGCTCCCCCTTATTGTCACACCATATCACCGGTGGAATGGTCCCAGAATAAAAATTACTGGTGAGGTGAGACAAATGTCCATTAGCTTTTTATTCAGCTGTTTGTCTTTCCTAGAATATAAGCTTACATTTCTGCTTCAACATCTGCTAGTATATTCGCTACCTACAGTGCTCTAGTAGTTCTCACGTTGAAAAACTAGTAGTATACTCAACCAGCCATTAAGTTCAACTCTCTATCCTTGACAGTACCTCACAGTAGCTATATAACTCCCGTACACCTTCTCTCTCACTTTCATCCTCCAAAATGTCATCGCAGACAAAATCCACTGGCTCAGTTGCAGAAATATGTCTTGCCATTTTTCGAACTAACGTCTAGTATATTTTTAGCCTGACTTCCTTAGTTACATAGTAGCTATTTCTATTCTTAATAATATACATGTAATAGAACAACACATTAGCCATGCTCTGGATGCTGCAGCTAAGCTTTAGTGCTTATTGTTTAGGGGGAAAATATTTTCCCCGCATTACGCCATCCTTGAGCTCCTATAGGTGCTTGTGCCAGTGAATAGGTTAAATTCATTTCTACAGAAGTTACCAATACTAAGAAAACTGTGGCAAGTAGCTAGTATTTCCATATTTGTCAGCTAATATTAGAAAAATAACACTCTGGCCGATTTTATTCTGTAGCTGAGAGTTTGTTCAAGAGTTACTAGTAATTGAGATATTCAGAATAGCTTAAGTTTGATACTACAGAAGCTACCATAACTCAGGTAAGAGAGTAATTTTGTATTTGTTTCCTCAAATTAATGATCATATGCTACTATAGTGTTATCTATGAACTAAACTAAAATATAGTAACGTAACTCTAGCTTGTGTTACCTAACTTCGTCAGGCTCCTTTGATATTATTTGTGCTCAAGCGCACCACTCGCTTATATACATATGTATGGACGTATGTATGTCAATTTTTACTTTGACTCTTGCATTATTGTGTTTGCTTCATGGTCTAACCCTTCCCACTTCTCCACTAAACAGAATCTTTCAGTTTAGCAATCCCGTATCATTCAAGAAAATGTAATTGTTGTCCCCTTGAAAGTGACCGTACCCGGGGCCTTGGTTGTGGAGGCCTGGTTACGGCACCGTCAGAGGTCTTCTCGCACAAGGCGTGAAGGACCAGGCAGCTCACTTAACAGGCTCCGCCCTAAAACTACCCGCAACCGCTGGCCGTGAAGCTTGCAGTCTTGCGTAGCAGGGCAAAAGCGAGCACTAACTACAGATTTTCTTGTGTCTCTAGACTGTCAGAGGTGAGCAACAACTTAATAGAACTTGCCTGTGGCTTATAACAGAAATGAAAAGATGACTGTGCTGTGGGTTAACATTAAGCATGAATATCATTAAAGAGAGATGGGAGTAGGAGAAAACATATGTACATAAATGGAAGGTGACAAATTGTTTTGAGTAAGTGTAAGATGATATGTAAGTGTTCATGTATTTCATGTAGTTGTCCATGTCTGGGCTGGTCAACAGTCCCAGACACCCCTTGTATTAGGTTCTATCTAAATGCCACAAAACACTTCTAGGTAAACCTTACTAGTGGACTCAAACATGTACAGTAATACTTCAGAACTTTTATTTAAGTCTTAAAAAGTTGCGGCAAAAGGTTTCTTTGGTACTGAGACCCTATACCAGACATAATTTCAAAAACTCAGCCGTTTACATAGTAGCTTTGCGTGCTTGTTGTCAAGAGTTACTGTTAATTAAGATAGTCTTCTAACTATTACAGTTGACTTAGCTACATGCATTCCTCAAGAAGCTAGAAAATTCCTTTTGGCTGAAAATAGACAAAGTGACGGTAATGTCTGACCTATACACTTCTTTAAAATAAGACTAAACACTATGGCAGACTAAGTCCACATTTGGTGGACCAAATTTATATCAATTTTGGCCTGGGGGGGACCAAATTTGCTAGCATATTTAGTCTCCTGGACTTTTACCACTATCGGATTTGGTTTGATCGGACCGAAAACTACACGGACCAAATTTCATGTAACACTGGCATCTACGATTGATAGTTGTGCTTGCTCATAATTCTCATATATTATATGAATTATACATATAAGTGGAGACATGAAATATCTGATCAGTTGAACACTTTTTAAAACATATGTTATCGCCATCACTTCATTACAGACCATCCTTAACTAGATAGAGAGTAAGTATGTATATTAAGTATTGTAATTACCAGTTGATTCCAATATGAGACACACCCACACTTGAAGTGATAAGACAATGAACAATGCCTGCCAAACTTTATTGCAACTTAGAATATGTCTTGATACGTATACTTGCTGTTGGATTTTTCTAGACACCATAATAATAAAATAAATTTAATTATAGTTGCTTAGAGTTAGTTGTTTGCATTTACAATGCCATATTAACAAATTATTATCTTGATGATGAAACTATAGGTAAGCTCTGTTTCAGTGAAATTGACCAAATTAACTATATGTGATGCAGCTATAGCCATAGTAGCTAGCTAGCTACAAGTTTGGGTAAAAGTGTTTTAAAGGTTAAGATATGTCACATTATAAAGGTATAACATACTGCTACAGTCTTATGCAGCAGACCTCTTTCCAACTGCCTGGCTCCTCCAACTATGGCAAAGGTACTGCCTGCTAAGTATTTACCATTCAAGTGCAAATTGTATGGTAAAGGACTTCTCGCATACAGAAAAGCATTGGCCCCGAATTTCACTCGCTTTTTCTGAAAAACTAAGCCTAAATAAACATTGTTGGAATTTTAAAGGGAATTATTTTGAGTAGTGCTGCAGTTTGATATCGCTATCGCTGCTTAAAACGACGTGAAGTTCGAGACTCGCTATTGACAGACAGACAGACAGACAGACAGACAGAATGAATGAGTGACAAACAGACTACAGATACCACTCACGCGCATGCGCGCTGAGGGTTAAAAGTGAGCGTTTCTAGCTGTATAGCAAACCTATTTATTGAATTAGCAATGTATCTCACAGACATGCTATAGATACATACAAATCTGCAGCTGAATGCATTCTTAATTACACTTACCTGTTGATACAAATATCAGAGACACACCCAAACTTGCGATGAAGGTCAACTAAGTGTATTATATTTCTGAATAGTCCTTGATACTTGATAGATATTTGTTGCTTGCTATTCTAGACAATAAGAAATGGAATGCGATGTTTCTCAAATTCAGCCTCCAGAGATCATACCAACCACCATGAAGAAAATACTGTATTAGACGTTAAAGCTAAACTTCATACAAACAAGTTATCACAACTTCTTTAGTCAAAAGTCAAAACTCTTAAACACATTTTCACTGACTGTAGTAACCCTGTTCTAGTAAACTAGGGACAACTCATGAAGAACGAAAGCTTGACCCATTTAGCTATATGTCACAAAGAAACCACAGTCTACTAACTAAGCTCTACTCCTTTTTCGAGACTGTAAGCCGTGATACATTCTCAACACTGGGCTGTCACTCTACACTTTGATGTATTACTGATCATTTCAAAGTGTAGTACAACACTCAGTTAAACAGAGGTGTTGTATTACACCCCTAAAGCATGTAGTGGAATGCCCGATTTGTTACAGTGTACGCTGATATTATGATGCATTTATCAAACCTCTCATGCATAGTGCTACATATCACTTGTATGGATGACCACATATCATTTCTATGTATAAGTGATCTGTTTAAGCCATTGTAATATGATACAATCATCTAATTTCTCATGCATAGTGCTACATATCACTTATATGGATATGTGGTTTTCTTAATAAGCCATTGTAATATGATACATTCATCAATGTCTACTATGCCAGAGTAATACTTATCACATATAAGGATGTATGACTTAAGTTAAAGATAAGCAAACAAGTTTCGAACAATTATGTTTTCATACCAGTGTACTTCAACTACTTGACAATTTACAATGTTAATCTAAGCCTTCTACTACTTTAACTCTTGATGGGGTGAGTTGATCTTGTGTATCCACCACTGTGCTGGGAAGAGTTCTGGTGGTATCAGTACATACTACCAGTTCAAAAGTAATGTAGCTAGTCATACCTGGATGCTCTGCAGATAAAACCTAAGTAATTTTAATGATGCCACACTATGGAACTTGGCTAAAAGTGTATCAATGCTGCACCTAGATAAGGCAATGGTTTCAATTTTGAGAGTTTAGTCTCCTCTTATAAACCAGATTTTCAGTAATTGTAGTTGCATTGAAGTCAGCTCACTAAATTTGCCACTACAGCCATTCCTCCATTGCTGGCTTCACTACTAAAACCTATGAAAGTAGATGTGGTTAGCTAAGTGCATTGTCTGCCACAACCAGAACCATACTATCCCACAGAGATCTGGAGGATTTTAAGCTTGTACCACTTATTTATGCCACCTGGACGTCTTCACAGTGCAGTGGTAGATAAAGGGTCGAGCTATGAAAGACTAGAAGTAGCTATGATATGTCAAAATTTGTAGGAGGCAATAATATTTTCATTGAAGTGGCATCAATTAATATCTCTATGTCTCATAACTTTTAAAAATGATATGCATACTATTGTTTGATTATTCTACATCAAGAAATAACTAAATGTGTATCATTTACTCATCAATACAATGTATATCAATGTTTATAGCTCACCAAATTCAAATATCCAGTTATACAGTAGTAGCTCCGCTCATAAAGTATTCCTCGGAACTATAAGACAACTGGATGAGGTCCCGCTCAGCGCGCAATTAGAATACTCAAGTCGTATTGTTATTTTAAACACAGGACGAGAGCCAGGCAACTGTTAAATGGCCACACCCTTACTACGGAAAGGGTGGTTCAGTTACAGTGCGTAATTTGGCTTCGAGTGACCACACCCTTTCTGCATTCTTTCTAATTCAGTACTGAAACGTGATGCCAAGCGAGTTGGCTACTCATAAAATACGGATTTGGTCTATCTATTAGTCAGATATTATTTAGGATAAGAAGAAACAATAATTGTTAAATTGTGAATGACAAAATTAGATATTTTGAAGAATACTTCTACAGAATTTAGGTACATAGCTAAATAGTATAAAAAAATACAGAATTCATACAAAAAACCGCATAACTACAACATAAAACAATGGTATCTACACTTCAATATGCTGCTGTATAATGGATTTAGTAATGCAAAAAAAGTGCATAAAATTTGACCTATTGTTCTGGTGTGAATTCTCAATTAATGTACATATAGCACAATTTTTTATGATAGTTGAAAAGTGGATGAATCATTAGCTAGGCACACACCACATGCTACTCGCTGCAGCGTACAAGTTTGATTGCTCAACTTCACTGCCATTGCTGAAAGATCCTATATAATTGCCCACAAACAAGTCTGACTCAATAGAGTGTAAATAACTGCTTAGTGTTTACATGTGCTCAAAGAGCTCATGAAACAGTTGAAATAAGTTTCTACAGCTAACAGAAAGACATAATAGCAAAATGTTCTCAGTTCAGTGATACTTTTAATGTGTATGTTCAATACACTATTATTCTACTAGAACAGCAAATTGCCCTAGAAAAGAACAAAACTTCTGACTGGAAACTTCTCTTCCCACTAGGTGTTACTAAAGGCACAGTTGAGAGTGAAGCCAGGCCCATTCCAGGAAATTTCAAATAGGATTATCAACAATAGCGAGTGATGAATTACAAGAAGATTAATTCAAAGTTAACAATAAGTGTTTAATGAAAAGAAAGGGATGAAACTGTTAGTGAACTCTGCTTGTACCAATAAGTCATTGAGTTATGTTGTGCGGGTGTGTGTGTGTGGAAGTTACAGATTAAAGAACTGTGATAGACCGGTGTGTGTGAGTAAGGATTGAGAATGTAAATGAATGTGGTCATTAGAGTTGATACATATTTCAATATTCCATGTGAATTCTTTATTAGTTATTTGTTCAGAAGCTCATGTGTTGTGTCCTGATATGTCTTAAAAACGTATTTTCTAAATATATTCCATGTCTCTAGTGTTGTATGTAGCTCAATTATCCCCTGAAATATTCATGACTTGATTGACCTTGTAATTATTAACCAACAATCTACTTCAACATTATAGCTGATTATTAGCAAAGTTAGCAAATACAGAATTTTGACATTAAGCACTTTGCTCAGTTGTCCAGGTTTCATTTTCCCCTTCCCTATCCCTGCAGAGCAGTTTTATTATCTGTTCAGGTATTCAATGTGAAGGTCACATTTGCTAATAATTTTGTTTGTCTTTTTGGCGCTCCAAAGGTACATATAGTCAGATGAAGTGACAGAAAAAATAAGCTAAAATCAAACATGAAAGCATTCTAGAGCATTGTACTTGTTTTTACTGGAGCTATGAAGCATAGGTAGAAGAGACCTCTCACTCTTTCTGCCCCATCTCATATGCTATTAATATACTCACAGTTGATAAAAGTCAAGTGATAATATTCATTAACTAAGCAAAAGAAAATACCATATCTTAAAAACAGATGACAATTATTTCTGCTTTCGGTTGGTTCCATCATCCATCAATTCCAGTATTAGTAGAATTTGAAGAATTCAGTAGAACTCTTATATGACACAAGCCTGTTCACATGGCAGTAGCTATTGTAGCACTGGTGACATAGCTGCAAAAAGAAAACACTGACAGATGCAAAAATACGTGGAGCCCAAAAAAGTAAGAATATATAGCTACTCTTCATTTAAACAGTTTGAAAGTATTTAACCAGCTATAGACAATGGGCACATTAAGGCAAAATTTCTTGGAGTAAATATTACAAATATTTTTGGTAGTTATAACTGAATCATGAAAAAATATATAATCATAACAAAAGTAAAGGAATGGTGCCGTTTGTTAAGCGTACAACTTTTGTTATAAGTACATTATAGATGTTTGTAGCTGACACCATTGGGTTTTAATAAAAATAAAAGAATTTTTTTTAATGAAATGAAATAACCAGATTCTGCAGTATTATTGTCAAAATGCGTACTCATAACCATATAAGCATAAATTATGTTATACCTTGAAGTGCATCCTCTCTCTTTCCCTAATATCACAACTGCTGTATAATAGGTAGATTGTTTGCAGTAAAATGCATCCAATTTTTTCTTTATAAAGACCTTTGTTGATGAGCTGTTAGAGTTTGTGATTTGACGTTTTAGTTGCAGATAGTGAAAAATGATAATAATAACAATTAATAGAGATGTGAAAGTGCAAGTCAAGAGCAGAAAAGTTGTCAGCATAAGTATGCAATGTGTATGTGACATGTGTATTATGCAATATTCATAAGCAAGAAATGCTTGGTAGATTATGGTACTATCAGCTCATGCTGATATTGCAGTGAGTCAATTTTTGTCAATTTCAATCTCATTATTTGCAACAACTCCAATGACACAGGAATATATACATAATAACATCATAACATAAACAATGGCAACAACAAACAAAAATTTAAATAAATTGCAATGCTAAATTCAGATGTTTACTCACAACAACAGTAGATTTTGTGGACCTTTCTCCAAAAATGCATTTTAATTGCATTGCACCTTCAAATGCATATAATTTGATGTTCTCAATACGATATTCCAAAATTTGTGCATCAAATCAACTTAAATTTCTAATTGAAATGCTGGAAATGGCCAGAGGGAAAAAGCAACAGTTTAACAGTAAAGTTTACTTTTGTTGGGTATGATATCTGGAAACTATAAATTGTCACTGAGGTTTACAACAACATAGGAATGAGGTAGCGTAATAAAACATTTGCTTATCTAATCTTATTTATAATGAGTTTTGATTATTTTGTTAAAATTGTCACCACATAGTTTCCCTTCATTAAATCAGCATAATTATCAGGATGACCATGTCATATCAGTGGACTTGTATCCGTTAGTAATGGTGAGCGTTGTCCAAAACAAAGAGAACTAACATTAATGAGCTAGCAGGATTTAGCAGTGGTGAGCTAGCAGGTTGTAGCAGTGGTGAGCTAGCAGGTCTTAGCAGTGGTGAGCTAGCAGGATCTAGCAAGGGTGAGCTAGCAGGATCTAGCAGGGGTGAGCTAGAAGGATCTAGCAGGGGTGAGCTAGCAGGATCTAGCAGGGGTGAGCTAGCAGGATCTAGCAGTGGTGAGCTAGCAAGAATTTTAACAATGATACTTATTCAATAAGCTCAATTTTAGATTATTTATAATTCTTAATAATAAATTTGTAAAATATTATACAAAAATAATGAAAAATGATCTAGACAATATATCATATACTATTGTATTTGGTGACACCGTAGACTGAAAATATTAGAAACAATATTATTATGGCTATAAAATGTATTATGTTGACTATAAAATTTGTTTATAAAAAGTCAAGTGCAGTACTTAGTTTGTATTGCAGATGCAATGTTAGGATAACCCACCATTGGACTCTCCAAAGCATCAGCTAGAGTACTCCAGTTTGTGTTCTTTCCATTCGTTAACCACTCATTCAACATGTCCAGGCAACTTGGCTCAGCTTTATAGTGACGATGAGTTTCAATAGAGTTGAGTGTAGTTAATGTCAGACCCAGTTTGAGGCCGATGTTCTTCCATTGCACTCTGGCTTCATAGAGCTCTTCATAGACTTTGCCAAGGTCTTCTGCAACCAATGCTGAAAATACAACATCAACTTGTCAAAATAGAGTATTGAGAATTTAAAAATGACTTACACACTACAACTAATTGCAGAATGCAGTAATAAAGTATGTACTTAAGTTTACTTTCCACTGAGAACTTGCTACTTAAGTTAAAGGAAAATAACATTCTAAACACGCAGTGTTATACTAAAATTCTGGCTTCATATCTTGTACAAATAGAAGTATTAGCAATTCAGCTACTGTACCATTAGCATTATTCAATAAGTACCGTACTTCCTGGTAAGTATTCGTGGGTTAGTGACTAAAACTATTGTTATAAATTTTATAATAGCACTTAATAATATGACCAAAAACTAGTATAACTTTAATATACAGTTTAACACTTGATTCATAAGCCAACAAATCTCTCCCACAAACTAGCTACTAAATTTCAGAGTGGATATGTACATAATAAGATGTTCTTGAATTCTTGTGTGAAGACTGCATTTTATGATCATATACCATAGGTGTCATTTGTACATCAGCTTTAGAGTTCCTGTAAATTAGACTGTATAATATCACAGCTTATTGAGAAATTCAAAGCATAAGTAAAAATACGCTAATTTAATAATCATACAAGTATTGCTTAAAATACTATGTGATTGCAATAAATTTTCACCTCAAATATATACATAACAGAGTTAATTAAACAATATGTAATTACCTTTATCACTCGACCCTTGCTGAGCTGCAGCAGTGTCTTCTGTACAATGTTCCTCCACTTTGAATGCTGTTCAATAACATGTAATATAATATGGTAAATTCAATACACACTGTTTGATAACATCACTTTAGCTTTTTTCATGCAAATAAATGTTTTAATGGCAACTACACATACCAAAACACCAAGAGGATTTTGATTAATATATTTGTCACATGTATTAAGTCGAAATGCATTTCAATATTAAATTATATTTTTTTAACTACCTAACATACCTAAGTTTTTAAAATGTTAATACCAAAATTATTTAACAAATTGAAGTAAGTTGATTAGGAAAAAATGTTCATTTAAACAAGTTAGTCAACATTTAAAAAAATACAAATACCTTTAGAAGAGGTGTCTGTAGTTACTGCATCACATTTCAACTATAATGTAGAGTATGCTATGAGCAACACTGAGTTGAATTAAACTAATGACATACCTTAAAGGTCACTTTATACTTTCATTGGTAATGGGTCATTTGAATGTATTCATATCTGAGTTTGTAAAATTCATTGACCACACAATAGCTATTGGTGTATTATATTGGAAAAGGATTATTTTAATGTATCCAGATTAATTTAAAGATGTTGGTTGAGCGATAAAATGGTAAATTATCACTTTAATATTCTTCATAAAACATTGTAATGTGTAAAGATATTATAAATTGATGTCATATTGTGGTTTATTTGTAGGAAAACTTGGCATTATGTGACTTCAATCATGGCATCAATAAAACAAGTTCAATTTTGTTTGTTTGTAACATTTCATCTCATTGTTGTCTCAATTTTCAAGTATAGATCTGAATTTTCCAAGCACATTTGGATAGTTGTGATGATGAAACATTATTATTTTCTGAGGTATGATACACATTAAAATGGGTCTAAAGTTATATCAATGTTATACTTTCATATCTATGGAACAAGGAAAGTGTGATGTAAAGTGTTAAAGCATACAAACGTTTGCTCAAAGTGAGGGAATGAGCAGGTTTACTTATACTGCTCTTTTGAGAGTGATTCTTATTATATTAGAAGCTTGGTTGTATACAAGCCACAGTTACTAGATATAACATTCACAGTCACTAAGTCAGATCAAAATGTTATGTTTCTAAGATAAATGGTAATTGTTTATTCTTGTTGTAGGTAATAGCAAGTTTACCTTTAAGAAGTATGAATACATATAAAATTTTCATTCAGAAAACTATGGTTAGTCTGGTATCTCTACTAGAAGATTAAGTGGAACAGTGGGACTCATGAACTTGAATGTATTCAGGACTAAACTTTGGTTGCTGTATTTTATTTCAATCCCATCCACTCTCTCAACAACAGTACTCAGCAATGAAGTTATAGCTTTCAAAGATGCCTTTAGCTATGTCTTTAGTGTCTTCATTCCAAACAGGATTGTCACTGTTTTGTCTAAAGGTTAACACTCCAACAAGATGATATAGTTCTAGTTAGTGCTTTGTAGTCTTGACTTGCTTAGCTATGGACTGTCTGTTTGTAGATACAGAAGGATAGCGGAGTATCTTCTTTGCGTTCAGTAGTGTGTGTCTTCTTTTCTTTTTAGCTGTCACTGCATTCTTCATCACCTTCCGTGACCTCCAGTTCACTTCCATCCTCGCTGTCAATATTGTCATCATTACCACATTCTGTTAGACATTCTTCACTATCTTCTATCAGCTGTAACAGTTTGTCCTCATCAAACTTTTCTGACCAACTGCAGAATACCCAAACACATATGAAAATTGATGTGATATGCTAGAATTAAGCCAACTGTTTACATTTGGTTGTGGTTAGAGAATAACTGTTGTCAGTGCTGCTAATACCAGACACGATGAAAGATTATTTGATTTCCCCTGAAGAAACCATGCCAATGGCTTTCTTCTCCTCAGATGGCGAAGAGTTTAGTTTATCTATGTCTACAATTGCTTGAACAACTCGACCTAAGTTTTAGGGAGTTATCCTTATTTGATGTACCAGTACCAGAGCTCAAACGGCCTATCTTCTTTATTGCCGATATGACCTTCAGAGTATTTATCTCACTAATTTGGCTCGTTTATGTATACGAGTCCTTTTATAGTTACAGAAAATGCTTTGAGCGAGCGAGCGAGTGCAGGCATGGTAACATAAACATAGCTTGCTAGTCGATGCAAATTGGATCAGGCTTAACAAGCCGTTTTTTACCTTTCTGATTTTGTCATGACCTACTTCTGGAAGTTCTTCACAGCATTATTTAAAGTTCCTGACAAACTTCTGCGATGAACATTCCTCCCTCATTAAAACCTAGCCAGGCAAACTTTCACCCAACCAAAGTTTAGCAAATATTTAACATGTAGAGAGTGTAGCAGCATTTACAACATACCTGATTGTATTGAGGGCTCCTATACCAAAAACAGTAAACTCTGTGACTTTCGTAAATTTCCTTCTCACCCTCAAGCATCTAGAAGAGAATCATGCAACTCTTTACTTACCAAACCAGTTGAGACTTCTAGTGGCAAAATTATTTTATATCCATTTTTGACATACTGCTATATGAGCCTTGAAATTTCTCTGAAATTACTGTTTACATGCTCAAAATTTTTTTTTCCAAAATTGTGATAACTGGAAGTTAAAGACACAAACCTCTAACATCTTAAATGATGTGCATGATGGAAAAATTTGGAATGAAATTTTTACTTATAAAATTGCCAGTACCAGAGGAACATTAGTACTGCCGCCTTCTTCTCCACCGAGCAGAAGAGAAAACACTTCAGTTTGTATGCCTGCAACGTCTTCCAGGTCCATTATTTTTTCAAAATTGTGATAAATGGAAGTTAAAGACTAACATCTTAAATGATGTGCATGATGGAAAAATTTGGAATGAAAGTTTTACTTATAAAATTGTGCTATTTGGTCTTAACCAGGAAATCTAGCTTTAGTCTTGAACATGGATATTTTTCCAACCATACAAACATGTCCAATATTTGGTAGGTGCCATATACATGACAGTATTAAATATCCCACGAGAAAAGTGCTACAACCAGAGAATACTATTCTTGTGGGTCCTTACCTGGACCTCATGAACCAAAGCTCAACATTAATTCATTTCAAAAACCCATTAGTATGTGAATTGTTAAAATTTTGTGAAGGTATTGATATGAGCATGAACAAAAATATGAACAAAACAGTTTGCTGTGCTCTTGTATGTGTAGCATGTAATATTCCAGCTGGAAGGAAAGTGTGTGGCTTTTTAAAATCACAATGCTAAGCTTGGTTGTACTAGTTGCTCAAGAAATGTTGCGGTAGAGCGGGATCAACACATTACTCCTGGCTTTGATATAGAGAACAGTTGCAGTTACGAGATGGTAGATGACATGCTAAAGATGCTCAGAATTAGTGGCAAATCAACACCCAAAGTGCTCTACACAAAGCACAGAGTGAGCACAGCTATAGGTATTGAGTAATATTGAAGCCCTGTTCCTTGCCTAAGGTTACCACTAGTCCCTTTACATGCCTCAGAGTATCACTAGTCCCTTTCCTTGCCTCAGAGTACCACTAGTCCCTTTCCTTGCCTCAAAGTACCACTGTCCCTGTTCCTTGCCTCAGAGTACCACTGGTCCCTTTCCTTGCCTCAGAGTATCACGTCCCTTTACTTGCCTCAGAGTACCCTGCACTGCTTGTTTCCACAAGTTCTTTATAGAAGATACTCTTCTGTCACAGTTGATGGTATACAATTAGTAATTAGATTTCAGTGATCAAGTCCCCCCACTACATTGTGTTAAGACAGACTTGCTGCACATGATATTTCTGCTAATTCGATTTCAGTGATATATTTGTGTCCCGCCCCCAAATTTAGAGAAAATATTATTCATGTTCACTACCTAAATGCAGCTAAGTGCATATAAAATCATATTATTATTTGTACTTGATCACAGCTTGTACAACATTCATTTCCTAGCCAACTACTTATTACATGTGTAGAGTTTACAGTTATTGCTAGTTATTCATTCTCCTAACACAGCCAGGGGCCAATCTAGGAAATCCATAAAGTCATGTTGTCTACTTATTGAAGAAAACAATACACCTAACTATTAAATGGTTTGCATTCTTTATCTAATTGTGTTCAATGCCTCCTGGCAACAGCTGTAGTCACTAAAAACAACAAAACATTAATGATTTAATTTTAAATAATAAACGTGTTTGCCCCGTTCAGGCCTGCATGCATAGGTTATTGCGCTCACTGGGGCTCACATGATCACTCTTTTTGAGATATTATGTGCTTTTAGTTAATAGTGCCACATCTAAAATCAGAAGTCATTAGTGGTGTAAAACTCTTTATTAGTTATTGAATCACACGCTGCTATGTCAACACTCAGTAGTGACTATTCTGCTGAGTTCAAGATCATTACGAGCTATCTACGTTATCTTAACGAGACTAAACACTCGGGCACATAGATGAGAGGACTATTGAGTTCGTTTGCTCTTTTCTATAGGAACTATGAAACCAGCATTATGTCCAAGAAGTATGTAAAGAATCCATGAGGACTATTGAAGTCCATCATTTACTGTACAACCAACTTACCATGTTTAACTAGAATTGATTTGTTGTTCTAATATTCATATAATAAAATAGAATGTTTTGGTTTATCAACCAGCTATATAGTGATTTCTATGACATTAACAAATAACATAAGTGTAAAAAAAACACCAAGATTTAGAGTTGCTCAAAAAACAAAATTGTCCAAGTAGCTAAATTTAAAATTTGGCCCAGAAAGAAACCTGTTTTTACATTCTAATGCATTTCCAAATCAGTGCCTAAATCCTGACTCCCGTAGAGTGACCTGCTATAGTTGCAGCTGAGATTTAGCTTATCCTGCAAAATAGTACATGAATCAAATGCGACTTTCCATTGAAGCATTCAATGCTACTTAGTTACGCGACACAGTAAGCTAAATATTGATAAACAAAAAAATTCTATTTTATTATATGAATATTAGAATATGGGATGTTTAGAAGGTAACTCTTTAGAGCCTGCCCTAATGTTGCGTTGTCATAACCATTACTTTGAAGTACTTTGTATAGGTGTTTCTCTTTCTTTCTTCAAGTTTTCACTCATAGTTACACTCCTAGCTCTCTGACACAAGCATGTCACTATTCCTCTTTACATGATTAGGATGATGAGACTTAAAGTCTGTGTCTGTGTGTGTAGGTTTTCCGCATGTACACAGTGGAAGTAAGCATACCATCACTCACTCTCTCTCTCTTCTATCAGCAATCCAAAAAGGTAGCTTACTATCTTCCTCTGATTCCATTGTGAATTTTATGGAAGGTCTTACGGAGTTTAACTGGTCCGACCAAAAAAAATTTCACTACCCTTCTTAACTATGCAAAAGGTGTCATCTACATTATTATCTCTTCCATAATACAGGTTTAACTGGAACTGAGTTTAAAGCTTCTTGTTCAAAGTATTCCATGTACAAGTTGGCCACAACTGCAGAAATAGGAGAACCCATGGCTTTTCCATCTATTTGCTCATAACAGTTGTTGTTGTACCTAAAGTAAGTCGACCTAGACTTTCATCATTCTGGAGCTTATCTCTATCACAGATACTGCCTCGTCTATTGGAACATTGGTGAACAGGGAAGACACATCTAAACTCACCATCATCTCATCAGATCTCAAGCATTCACTATTACCTGTTTGCATAAAATGTATGTTGAATTCTTTCTGTATGATTATGTCTTACCAATCAATGGAGATATCACCATGTTAGAAATGAACTTGGATAAATTGTAAGATGGTGATCCAATGCAGAGAGTGGGATTCCTAACTCATGTATCTTAGGGAGACCATAAAGAAGAGGTGATCTACATCCAGTGGGTCTTAACCTGTTGTGCAACATAGTAGGAATTGTACCTTTCCTTTCAACCTATTTTAGTTTCCTGAGTCTTAGTTGGATTTTGAACAAGTCTGTAAGTGCCTGATTGTATTAACTGGGTGAACTTAGAATAATATTCTTCCTTATTCATGAGGACTGTGGCTCTACCTTTATCAGCTGGAAGAATGGCAGCAGTAGGTACAAAGCAACCAGATAAGTTTCCTACACACAATGATGCCTGAGGTACATGGGTGCACTGATTAACAAATAGTATTCTTTAATGAGATGAGCAATAATTGTGTTGACATAATTTATTCCCTATCATGTCTGACCTACAGTGTTCCCTAAGGACACACCATATATCCATATCTCTCTTCATATATAGTTGCAGCAAACATTGGATTATAATAGTATCTATAAAATATAATTCACAATCCAATCCAATAGGTGAAGAATACATAACTAGTGTAAAAATTTCCAGCTAAATAAGTCAACTCAATACAAAACATCAATAAAATGTATACTTTGCAACTAGTGCACATTTAACACAACTTTATCACAAAATGTGATACTAATGGTTTACTTTATACTGTAGTTTGGCACACTACCTCTTGAATGTCTGAAGCTAAACTTGATAATTCAACATCCTCTAATAGTTCAATAAGACCTTCCCATGTGGTGGAATAATTATATGCTCCTTCTTCACTGCTGAGCCATAAACGCATGACTTCTTTGCAACGATCTTGTACTCTGTGGTAGTTGATTTCTATTTGTTGGGTGAGAGCAGGAGTGAATCCAAGTCGATAACTGGTGTCACTCCATTTGTGACTAAGTTCTGAGATTATTGGAATTTTTTGCTCCTTGTTATTAGAGTCAGTCCCCTTTAGAAGAACAAGATTGCTCATAGTAAAGGGATAATCTAAATTACATTGGAAGTGAAAATAGTGACATTACTGTTCAATTCAGTTTAGGCCTGGGAACAATCATTTATTTTATATCATACAAATAGATGTTCTGCAGCTCAGGGACAGCTATCCTTTTGCTTAGTTCTTAGCTACTGTTTGTTAATATTTAGTTATAAATTACTTCATTATATGCGTTGTGGAAACTTTATAGTAAGTAATTATGTATTTGGTTAAAATTTCAGGGAAGACAAGTACCATTTTGTAATAGCAATAGTGGTCTCTTATACATTGTGTATATATTTACAATGCTCATAACTTTGTGTATGCCTTCTCTTTCACACTATGAGCCCGGTTGTCTGATTTGTAGCATTTCTCAGATTTTTTTGTCAATTAGAATCTTAGCAAACTAAAGAATTAATTTCATGAGAACATTCTATCAGATTACCTTTACCACTTGACCATTGCTGTTCCGCAGCATTGATCTTTGTACAGTCTTCTTCCAATTTAAATGCTGTAGAATAATAGGTTAAGTATGACAAATTCAATACACATTGTCAGATAACACCATCTTAGCATTTTTCAGACCAATAGATAGTTTTAACAGCAACTACACATAGCTATTAGAACATCAAAGACACTGTGGCAATGTATTTGCGAAAGTTATGCATTAACTCTCATAACACTTACATAAAATGTATTTTAATATTTAAATTATATTTAAACTACCCAACATACATAGAATACAAAAATGTAATAAAAACTATTTGTAAACTGAAGTGTGTTGAATAGGTAATACTAAATAGGTTAGTCACATTTTTAAAACACAAATACCTTTAGAAGTGGTGTCTGTAGTCACTGCATCATATTTTTCCTAATATATATAGTACATTATTTGTAACAATGAGTTGATTAAAGTAATGACATACCTCATCAAACCAAACAGTCTGTCTTGAATCTATAAGTGGAATTATTTTAGTAATATTTGGATCCTTCAGACACTTCATTTTATGAGAAGTTTCGTCTTCCAGTATACATAAATGGAGTGGAGCTATGTTCAACAGTTTCAATACAGAATCCCATATGGTCTGTACATTCAAATCCATATTGAAGTCTTGCATTGTTGTACTTGAGATTATGATTGACTTCTGCTAACATAGAAGTGATTGTATTTCTGATGTGTGCACAGACTACAGAAGTGGGTGTTCTTGGATGAGACTCTCTGTAGAGTACCACTTTAATATATGTGGCATAGCTAATGATAGTAACTGTGTCCATGTCCTTTCCTACAAGAAATTCAATCTTGTTACGACCAGGACTGTTTTCTTTGATAGTCCAATTTAGTTTTGTGTTTGAAACCAGGCCTATAATAAGAGAAGAGAAGACTCCTAATGGTAAGTAGCCACACTTGTATCGATACACGAGAGGAGCCACATCTGCAGAAATAGGATTGTTTTGGAGCTCATCTTTTGTAGCACTTCTCAGAATACAGGCATAAAGTAAGTAATTTCTTCTCTATCTTTTGTTACTGGAAGAGGAGCTAAGATATTGTGGTGTTCAAAAAGTGTTACTATCATTTCCATAGAAAGTAAATCATCAAGTTTGTTTTCAGTGGCCTTCTTTAAATCAGATATAGTGAATTGGGCATATTTCTTAAAGTTATCTGCAGCAAATTTTCCTACTTTATTAAATGTGAAAGTATTTTGTACTAAATATGTTGCAGCATCAAATACCACCTACAACATAACACAAGTAATTGACATAAAGCACATAGCTATGAATTATCTTCTGAGCATATATGCCATCTAAACAATGTCCTGTTATTAAATCACACTACATAGATAAATCACATACAAAACATTCTCGGAGATGTTGGATACGATGTGGCCAAGTGGCCACGGCTGCATGTCTATTAATGTTTTTAATCTTTTACCAGATCTTGAGGTCGTTGTTGAACTTGGATGGACAAAATTAAGTGGTAAAAATGATAATGGCTGGGATTAAATAGCTAATATCGAGCCTTTTGAAAGATTTTTAGGAAGCTCCTGACAAGCCTGATCTGTTGTTTACTATTTCAAATTGATCTTTTGGGAAGACTAACATAGTTCAGAGGTCTTCCCTAGCATTGTTGGCTTGCAAAATGACTTAATTGTTTGGTGTGATTACAGTGGCATTTGAATTATTGGATACTCAGAACATAGACTAAAAATCTTTTTCAATAAAAACAACAACACTTCTATACGGTTTTTATTAATCATACTCATTACTAGGACAGATGAGTGGGTATCGTTAAGTTGGTGTGGTTATAATGGCTCCATCAATTCGATCTGGCTTCCTACTCTCCTCTGTTTCTTGTGGTTATGAAAGTGACGAAATATAAGATGCTGATGTAGAATAAACAGTAGCATGCATGGCTACCTTATGTAAAAGCAGTCTTATTAATGTAATGACTATGCTGTGTTACATGGAATACTTGTGAAAAAATGAGGGGAGTGGAAAGCAATAGTATTGGTGCGGCCACTATAACCACACCCACTTAGTAACACCCACTGATGTGTCCAAGTAATGGGTTAGACAAATAGAAAATACAATATAGTGGTTTCTCTTTTTTCAAAATGAAGGAACAATTTTTAGTTCATGCTCTGTGTATTCTAGTGCCACTGAATTCACACCAAATAATTCAAAACAAACTTTTTTATTATATTAAAAGGAAATATAAATAATCATTGTCCATGTCAACTTAATATTATGTTAAATTATAATTATTATAGCTGTTATGTAGAGTGTAATTTTATTGTATATTTAATACAGCTACTTGGACATATGAAGAAAACAACTATTTGACAAAAAAAAACACTTTAATAAACTGAATTTATTCATAATTAACTATAATTTACAAATGCCTGCCTTTTATTTTCTTCAAGTATGTGTAGCATATAACTAAATGGGAAAAACTACTGGTAGTGCATGCAAAAATGGCAATTTTGCAAACACAATCCAAAGATCTCTGAACCACATTTCTTTTTCCTGAAGATCACTTTGGAATAGTAAGTGAAGGATCAGAGTAGTTCGGACTTTCCTAAAACAATCTCCCAAAAGGCTCAATATTAACGTTTTATTCCTGGTGGAAGTCATTCGACTGCTCGATTTCGACTCTTCAATTTCAACCGCTCAATTTCAGCTGCCCAAGTATGCGACAATGGCCACCACGAGATCAAGATCAGGTAAGAAGTAAAAAAAATTAATTGGCACTCCCATTTTTTGCTACAATATTGGTGCAGCTATGGGTGTTCGGCCGTACCCGTTACGACGTCCCTGACAATATTACTCACCTTAATGTCACAAATGATTATGTTTTCAAATCCTTTCACTTTGGGATAGTAGAGTAATGAACCAACCCGATAATGAAGAAACCACAGAACCTTATGCAAATCTGTGTCACCAATTCCTAGATTTCCAGCAATTACTTTACATTCATCCATTGCTATCGTGCGTTTGTTTTTGGATCGCAACACAATGTTAAATATCAACCATGTGCAAGGAATATGTACTTTACCAAAGTGTTTCTTTATACAGTTTTCAAACTTGGTTTTTGTGGTATTGATTTCTTCTTTAGTACCGCTCCTGTTGTCCACTGGTAAAGTTATATAATCTTCATTCGCATATTCGATTATACCTTTGCGAAAAAATTCAGTCTGCTCAATTTTTTTACGGAGCAGTTTGTCTCTTTGCACATATTGTCTTTCTGAAACTTTATCTTTAAATGTTCCCACAAACATAGCTTTAGAAGAACAACAATTATCACTATTGTGATTTAAATGAGAGCTTTGTACTGCTGATTTATTTTCCTCACTTGTAGCTTCCATACAAGCTATGCTAGCCAATGTTTGAAATATAACTTCCTCTAATGTTATTATTGAATTTTCTTTGTTGGTAGACATTCCTTCTTCATTGGTGGTATATATTTTGTACACCTTATCTAAGGGATCTGTCAGTCTGCTGAAAATAAGATTTAAGGATGGCCCCATCAAGAATCGAGACATTAGATCTAAAAACTCAGTCTGACCTCCGTGGTCAGTAGTAATCAAATATATGACATCTTCAAGTAAGCATTGTACCTTTTCTGAATCTTTAATGGCGGTTGCATCTTCATATGTAGGATAAACTTCAGCAATACTTGTAAAAGCAGTGTCTTCTTTCATTTCTACTGTTTCAGTTATATCTTGCAAACTTTCAGCTTCATTTGATGATGGCATTTCTTTCACAACAAGGTCACTTGATGCATGTATTTCTACATTCTCCAATGATAATTTATTAATACTTGGATCTTTATTCTCTGATGACTGGAATGATTCGACTTGTAAAGCGGATGTTATATCTGTAGCAATAATATTAATACAACTTAAAACTTATTTGTTGTCAGAACTAAATGTTCTATTTATGCAGTTAATTATAATGTTTACTATAATTAAAGAATTTCTTCTTGAAGCCTTACCCAATAATATATGTAGGGTTTACGTTTTTCTAGTGATTGTACAAAAATAATATAATATTTGGGTTTAGTTTATTAAGTGTAAATTGTATTGGTTGTTTACTGTGACAATACAACTGTAGTAATTGTCTATAAATTTTGCCACATAAACAATTATTATTTAGACCATAAATGTTAAATTTAGCAACAGAAGTATATCATATCCAAGTATGACTTATGCATTTCTGACCTTACCATTTATAGATTGATATATTATACCATTGAGAAAAGTGGTTTCCCCTACTAGATTCTTCTCATTCCATAGTCCTTGGTTCACAAATCCAACAGATTTTTTAATGCTCTGAATGAAGAGTTGTTTTCTGTCTGCTACTCCAGTACTTGGTAGTTCATGGTCCATTTTAGCTTCAATAAAGTTAATAAAGTCTCCAAGTAGTCGACGTAGAGTGGAACTTTTTCCTGAACGAGGTAAGCCAACAAAATTTAAGCGTCCTACAAAAATATCTACACAAGCTTGATTCTTTATGGCTTCTTCACAGGCTATTTCAATTTCTTTTTCTGTAACTACAAAGATTACAAATTATAATATTGATAACATCCTATACATTATCTATTCATGAGATCCCAGTGCTATATTGTAACTAGGTGTACTAGCTTGGTAAGTTTGAACTATTTTTTGCCTTTATATATATATATATAATGTGCATACTATTTGACTGAGGGTATAGCTACTTTTTTAGTTTTAGTTTAAAAGTATAGTTTATCTTGTTAATTATATGATCATGGGGTTTACAGCTATATTAAAGATGTTTGCTACAGTTACAATGAGATACAATTGTTTATGAGTTTTCCCTGTTCTTGTTATGTTTTATTTAGGGATCATATTGTTCTGTTTACTTATTTTCACTTCCACAGTGAACATTCTAAGCCAATGATTTAATGTCTATAATTCTGTGGCTTTCCATCCAAGTATAACAACCCATTTAGTATTCTTAGGAATGTTCTTTAGAGACAGCATTCTTACTTCTTCTAAGTTAAGTTACTTTTGGGGGACCAGCGGCATGGAGTTATTTTACCACCTTCAAAATGACTTAAACTAGAGTCATGTGCTTTGAGCGATATCCACAATATTCTCACTAAATAATTTGCTTGACACTGCCATCTCTGCGAAAATGCTGGTAAACAAAGTTGCATAAACGTGATCTAAAATAGTTAGAGCACGTGTGTAGCTATTGGTAAATTTCGTGCACGCAAACCTAAGGGCTGTAGATTCCAGGAGTTGAGTGCTTGAAATCCACCAGTAGCAATGCGATTATGTTCTAACTATTACATAGTATGCTAAATTAAAATCTAATATCCTCAATACAGTGCAAAGATTAATGCTCATAATTGCATTTTATTGTTTTATTGTTGCATGTTTTAATTATTCTGTTGTTTGTGTATAATAATTGCACAGTATAACACATTATAATACATATAGAGTTAGCATGCAGTAATAACTAAAGACTTTGAAGTTTTGTTTCTTTGGCAAAAAAAGAGGAATAATCAACTAGATATGCGTCTGATTCAATTATAACAAAGTATATTTTGTGGATAAATCTCATATAACCTCAATTTTTTACTGCAATACTATAATTCAAATGGTTAAGTAAAAATGCTACATTTATTTGGCAAGGCAAAAATAATAGTAATTGAAAAAAGTCAATGAAAGATGATAATTAGATTGAAACTTTCGGGGTCTGGAAAAAAGTAAAGGAAAAATGTGAAGCAATCTTAATTGTTGCCAGGGAATCGAACCCAGGACCACTGACTTTAGCCACCAGTGCTTTCATTTCATTTGACAATAACTAAGTAATTTGTAGTAATTGTCAAAATTGTTCTGCCAATCTTTTTGAAACCCTAACCACTGATAAATGCTCATTTTGAAAAATCACAATGGAGCCCCATGTTCAGGGGTGTAAATCCCTGAGCTCAAGTAATAGAAGAGAAGGACCACCCAACAGTGTTGGGAAGTAGACAGCTAAGAGTAGCTATGGAAAGTTAAGTAAGTTAGGCTTGAGTTGGTAAATTCAAACTTAGACAGAACAGCACTTGAACAAAACCAAAAATTGCAGGCATATGCATGAAAATCCACACACACCAAACAAACACACAAACACACAATGAATGAAGTGTGAGAGTCCAGCTCAGTCCACATGCACCAGAAAGTACACAGTGCACAGTAGAGTGCAGGCATCAATGGCGGTTGTGTGGGGAACCCACACCCCCCCCATAAAACTCCTTTACAATTCTATTATATTTATGGAAGACAATTGCAGTGAGTATTGCATACTGTATAGTGTATTCTAATGAGTCAATCATTTGATATGCTAGCACTCATTTCAGCTCAATAACTATTACATTTCCAATTTAGGACCCTAAACCGGAACATTATTATAATTTGAGCTTGCAAGTTCATTAATTAATATTTCACATTTTTTATACTATCATTTCATCATGCCAAAGAATCCAAGTACTTTAAAGAATACAAAGGAAAGTTTACTTCACTTTTGCAATTTTTAATTGACATGGAAAATACATTGCTAATGGCATTTCCATTATCAATATTAAAGTAGGCTTGACCAGGTGGTAGTGATACATTATTGCTACCACACCTTGACTAATTACTATTCCATCATTAACCTTATTTAAACTCGTTTAAATTATGTTTTAAGAATAAATGAACCGTGTAATGTCTTCCTTGGGTGAATACGAGCGAAACTTTAATTTCAATCAACTTACATAAGCATAAAGCTGATTTATTATAAAACACATAGTCTATAGCAGTTTTGTAACAGTGTTGCTGTAGTTAAGTTCCATCCAAGCGTAACGACCTATTTAGTATTCTTGGGAGTGTTTATTAGAGACAGTATTCTTACTTCTTGTTCAGAGCTAAGAAAAATCAGTTTTGGGGGACCAGCGGCATGAAGTCATTTCACTACCTTCAAAATGACTTAAACTAGAATAATGTGCTTCATTTACTGGCAAAGGATGACCAGAACCTTTAGCTTCCTGAGCAATATCCACAATATTCTCTCTGAAAAGTGGCTTGACACTGCCATCTCTGCCAAAATGCTGGTAAACAAAGTTGAGTAAACAAGATCTAAAGTATGCATGTTTTTAGCTACTGGCAAATTTTGTGCGTGAAAGCCCAAGGACCACAGTTCCCAGGGGTTGAGTACTCTAGATCTACCAGTAGCTATGCGATTATGCTCTAACTATTACATATCACGTTAAATTAAAATCTAATATCCTCAATACAGTGCAAAGATTAACGTTCATAATTTAGTTTTATTGTTGCATGTGTTTATTATTCTGTTGTTTGTGTATATTAATTGCACTGTATAACACATTATAATACTTTCTTCATTATAATACATACAAAGTTAGCATGCAGTAATAACTAAAGACTTTGAAGTTGTTTTGTTTTTTGGAAAAAAACAACCAAAGAATTAGATAAGAGGAATAATCAACTAGATATGCATCTGATTCAATTATAACAAAGAAAAAATTGGTGATAAATCTCAAATAACGTCAACTTTTTACTACAATACTATAATTAAAATGGTCAAGTAAAAAAATGCTACATTTATTAGGCATAGGCACATAATAGTAATTTAAAAACAAGTCAATGAAAGATGATAATTATAGAGCACTTAGCTCATTCTAGCAGCAATACTTTAATATGGTGTGGTAACACTTTTAATGTAGTTTAAGTGCTGAAGAAGCAAGCATCAAATAATCCATTGATTAATAAATGGCATCCGTGCATCACCCTAGACCCGTGCATCACCCTCCCAATTAATTCGTATTTTTAGAGCTACATGAACTAATTTGGGAGTTTCTTAAAAGTTTAAGTACCATTAATTCCTATACTCACATAATATCGTTAGCTATCCATGGTGACTCGCTTGCTCAACCAGTGCACCAATGACATTATTCAGAATAAAAAACGTTTCGTTAGTTTCGAAGTTCAAACTGAGGTATAATGTACAGTTATAAATGTATTATTCTACTTACATCTTTATAATGCTTAATGCATTAAATCATGTCTACAACTTGGAATTATAATATTACCTTTTAGAAGTTTCTTTGCTATTAGTCTATCTTTATTTCTCAACTCTGAAGAATGTATAATTTCAGATACTTTCCATTTAGTGGAGGAGGTTACTTTTTCTATAATATAAAATGTAATTATGCCTTAGTTAAATTTTATTCTACAAATTGAATAAAGAATGTTAGGCATAAACATGAACTAATTATTTATTAGTTATAGCTATCACTTCTCTACAGCACTATACATTCTATTTCCACATTCCAAAGTAATAAAAGACTCAAATTAACAATGTAAACACAAAAGGATATTTAAATGATTCATCCAATAATTGAAATCTAAACATTACATGTTACATTGAAAAGGCATTATAAAATTCGTCACAGTTTAAGTTTCTTATGTTAATGGCAGTAAAAGTAATGCATTAGGCTAGAAATTATTCAACTATGTGGAGAAATAAATAAAGTAACACAAGTAAACAGTGAATTATTTTCTCATGCACTGAAATGATTCAGTGAATAAAATAACACACATGCCATCAGACTATAGTACGAAAATATTAATTAAATAATCATGTTATTTTGTAGCTGATATTTTGTTTGATGATTGTCAGTACCTTGCTTGATTTCCATGAAAACTACAAATAACATGTTTGCTTTTTTTACAAAGTTTTGTGAGTCAGAGACATAAACAGTTGTGGTCTTAAATTGATGAGATATTAATAGATTGCCTTTTCTTGAGAAACTGTTACATTCAAGTATGCTTGAACAACTGTTACTACCCAATTATATAACATCAGCTATATTTTCTAATTTGGTAAAATGAACTCATCAAAAATATGTAAAATGTAATGAAATATGAGAATGAAATTGTATATTCTTTATGCAATGACCAAAATAGTTTTATTAGTGTAAACAATGGTCTGCTAAAAAAAATAAAGACTAAATTACAATGAGACGATGTTTATTAAACATGAATTCAAATATATCAACATTCTTCAGCTAAAAAAGTAAATTATTTTATAAAAATCAGTAAACTCACCAATTCTTATTATTGTAGTTTCTGAGAGGCGACAATTGTGTTGATCAAGTCCTCCAAATAGCACTACTTCAGTGAGTTCAGAAGAAATAACAAAAGCAGCTGCACAGTGACCAACTCTAGGCTGTGGCAATTTGGCTATCTGAAGTGGCAAATATTGAACAAATGAATGAATAGTAAATGTATGAACTTATTTGTTCAGTATAGTTAAAATTGTACTTCGATATTTTACCATGCTGATTAAGATTAATGAGACATTTACTGATTTACAACCATATGTAAAAATAGATAGTGGTCTAAAATAGACAACACATCGAATTTTCCTAACATGGTAGGAGCAGATGTAGTTATGATTCGGTTGGTCTTATTAGTTGACCACACAGGTAACTAAAAATAATGCTGTCTCTGTTGACCAATTAGGAGAACCAATGGCAATCAAGATAGGCAATGAGAAGCATTACACTGTCTTCAGAATTGTTAAATATGTCATATCCAGTTTGTAGCTGAATAATAAATAAAAGTGTGTAATCCTAGACAAGAAGCCTTTAGTGACAGCAGGAAAATATAAGCAACATATTTAGTAATTCTTTGAGGAACCTTCTTAAAGTAGACCTGTCTGCATGTGTTTCATTTCAACTCTGAAGGATATATAAACAGTCCTAAAGCTCTACAGTTTATTATTAAACAAATATAGCTATTATTACACATTTTAATTGCTTGCATGAGAACATCACTCATTAACCTACTGTATACAACACACTATACAAGAACTCTGACTAAGTCATATATTAATTTAAGCAGAAGCGGCACAATTGAAATTTTGCAGTGTCTGAACTGAATAATACAATCAGAAAACAGTTCTACTATGTAATACACTTACTTTATAGTCAGTAGTTCATCTGCATCCATTTGGAATTATTGCAATGTAGCTATCTAGCCTCAACTTGGATCAGGATATTTTTTTACATAACAAGGATTTCTATACTATATTATAATACCTGAAAAAATTATTGGAACAGATCAATTTCATTGTGACCATTTTTTATTTTCACAATTTCCCAGAGTTTCCCAAAGTTGCCAAATTGGCAATCATTTATCTGTAAAAATACTTCATAGGACTCCAGATTACTCTGTGTATTATGCCAACAGGACTACTCACTAGACTATCGGAAGTTGCCTTCCATCCAGTTCTACACATATCTTCAATATGGAGCTACTGGAATTTTTTGAGGATGTTTTACTGTGTATTTTTGACAACAGAACATGCAGTCTTAAGATAGTCGAATGCAAAGTTTTTTTCGTAGTTTTGTACAACTCAGCTAGTCACTTGTTTCTATCTTGCACTTCTAAAGTATCACTCAATATGACTTTTTAGGCAATACACTCTAGCTAATACATACTTGCGAAGTGCAATTCACCATCTGGTAGCTTATGAAGCTTACTTGCTGCATAGAAACAATTCCCCGAGTTTCCCAAAGTTGCCAACAATCATTTATCTGTAAAAATACTTCATAGGACTCCAGATTACTCTGTGTATTATGCCAACAGGACTACTCACTAGACTATCGGAAGTTGCCTTCGATCCAGTTCTACACACATGTCTTCTACATGGACCTACTTGAATTTTTTGAGGACGTTTTACTGTGTATTTTTGACAACAGAACATGCAGTCTTAAGATAGTCGAATGCAAAGTTTTTTTCGTAGTTTTGTAAAACTCAGCTAGTCACTTGTTTCTATCTTGCACTTCTAAAGTATCACTCAATATGACTATTCAAGCAATATGTACTAGCTAATACATACTTGCGAAGTGCAATTCACCATCTGGTAGCTTATGAAGCTTACTTGCTGCATAGAAACTCTAGATTATTGTTCTGGATAAGCTTTGCTGGTTATTTTTCTGTTCTCCCTTGCACATAAGACTTTATTGTTAACTAGATAAACCTAACAATTATAAGCTTGAAGAGACAGATATTAAAATATGATGATTGAGGTTGAGCAGCACAGGATATGTATTCCTCAAACGATAAAGAATCAGACAAGATTGTTTTGCTTTAGATAACTCTAATGTTGACTGTTGTTGACATTTTCTCATTCATTACTTCTATAGCTCTTTAACATTATCTGATATGTATCCTCACAAGTATTCATGCAGTGCTCTCTTATTTTCATCAAAGTTTTTAGGCTACATTGGGCAGGTTTTGAATGTAGAAGCAAGACCCACTGATAGAAAATTTTTATTTCAGTATAATGTTATAGAGTATTTATATTGCTACAGAAGGATCACAGCTATCTGTGTGGGAAACACAGCCATTATTCTAAAGCCATTTTAGGAGATCTCAAGAAACACTTTTATCACGAGCTTCCGGAAAATTTCTCAGACAACAGACTTATATTGTTAGAAAGAAGAAGAGCTACTCTATCCAGACAGTGTAAATATAAAACCTCAAAGTGCTCAGAATTTAACCTACACCTTGCAAAAGATAAGGAAAAGTTGTTGTAAATATTGTACATGGAACGTACTCAGTGTAGTACTTCATGTATGTGCATTAAATGTATTGTTTTTGAACTGCTGGCTTGTGGACTGAACAAACTAATTTGATTTCATGCATGAAATTGTGTAATAATTATAAAGAGATTATACAAACTGCTTAATATGCTTAATTAGATCTATGAAAAGTATAACTTAACTTAAACTATTGATTAGTTCTAAAAATAGAATTGACTGAAACAGTCAAAGTTCTTTACAGGTGAACTTTTAGCCACCAATTATCAGGGAATCGTACATGATACAATAATAATAATTATTAAGAACTATTATAGTAATTTTAGTTTAAACAATAAACACTATTTTGTATTTTATAATAATTATTCCATATGTGCATCAGTTAAGTTTATTTACTTCTACATAGCTATTATTATTTGAGCTATACTATAGTATGATCTTACCTGTTGCCAACTCTGTGCTCGTACATCAAGACACCAAACATCACTTAAAGCCTTGAAATCATATCCACCAGCTATTAACAACTGTGGATTGTTGTTGTTATAATCAAGACAAACAGTGGCATGATGACTTCTCAGAGATGGTTGTGGTGCTCCATGTACAAGTTTTGTAAAACACTATTAGTACGAGAATATAATGTACAATCAAACAAATACTTTACAATATATATTATTAGAAGAACTGAAACACTTCTTCATGCCTAACTAAATATAATAACAATATCCAAAAGTATCAGCTGCATTTTAAAAACCTATCAATTATGTTAGTAACATGTACTGTGTTTTGCTGCCACCTGAGTAAGTCCAATCACAGTATATACAGTGCTTTGAAGATATTTTTATTTCTCGTAGTTTTACTAACTAAAGTAATCAAGCAGTCTATGCTTGAATTGATCTGTCCGAATAGAATAAAAATAATGTTCAGTAATTATGATAAGAATGTGCAATGATTTAAAATACGACAAAATGAACAATAATCACAATACATCCGTTATACATTTCTGGTTTCATGGCGACGTGTGTATGTTGCTGTCAGAATAGTTTCCTGACAACATGCATCATATATTATTTGCTATAAATATGTAAGCATAAAAAGAATTTCAGAGTATAAAAGTGAACACAAACATTAGTAATCACTTTAAAACATCAGACATATTTGAGTCAGGAAACTTCGTGTCTTAATAGGATCATTGAAGTGTTCCATTAATATATTTAAAAAAATAATAATTGTTATTCCACCCTAGATATCTTCACAATGATATGTTTAGGTACACAACCTGTGAAATAACTCATGATATGTGACCGTCTACAGGAAAACCGGGCACAACGCGGCACCCTTCGAAAAAATTTTCTTGCACTTACAGAGTTGTCGGCGTCCAGATATTAAGCTCTCAAAGTTTTATCGTCGTAGCTGAAGTCGTTATCACTGTAATAGACCTAACCGTTCCCTTCCGTCGGCTTGAAACAATACATTTTTAAGAAATCGATCGATCTTTTCTCGATATTTACGCACGCCGCGTTGTGCCCGGTTTTCCTGTAGATGGTCACATATTTCACCATGTTGCTGTACTGCCAGGCTCATTACCCATGTAATTATACCAACTGGCTGAACTTGTCAATTTTCTTGGTTTTTTAAGCTACCTTCCTTTTGTGTAGCTACTCAACCAATGTTAGAGCAGCTGCTAAAGGAGGGGGTGGGGCTACTAACTACAGTAGTGAAGATATCTAGTGTGGAATAAATCACATATTACACTCAGAAGAGTGATATGGTTTGATAATTCATTCCCTCTGGCTCTTGAAAATAAATTAGCCAGGTCATGAAATATTTCACCATATCATACTCTGACTCATGTAATAAGTACTGTATACTAGAAAAATAGTTGTTTGAGCCCAAGTACAACAAATATCCTCTGCAAGTGCAGCTGCCTAGATACCTATATAAAAATACCACTACATGTCTTTGTACTTTGTACAGTGTACTCTCTCCCTTCCTGTTTTTTTATTCTTTTGCTGCTTAGAAATGGCCAGTTGCAACTTACTAGTCTCTTCAATGAGAACTCATCCAGGTCAATAAGAATTTATACACAGAATATTTGCTTTTTTATTTAGTTCCGTATAGAAAGTTTTAATAAATGGACACTCCACTAAATTACTTGTTAGTTTAAATAAGTGGCAGATTTGCCTTAGTTCCTATGTTCCATGAAATCCACTCCATCTTAACAAACTCACTAGATAGAAACTTGCAATAAAGGAATAAAAGTACTTACATAAATAGTTTACATTGTACACATGTAATGGCAGATGAATGCTAACATTTGTATTTTATTACTTAATTTCTGTACATATACATCTTGACTAACCTCATATTATCAATACAATTACAATGATCGAGATATTACATCAATTCTTACCATCTGTGCCAAGTCCATGAGGTAAGTGTCATTGAAGTCACTAGTACCATCCCATCCACCAAACAAGACTGCATGTGTAGGACTAATGCAGGTGACTGTAAAACCAAATCTAGGAGAAGGTCTACTTCCAGTGATCAAGGGAGAAGACCATGTACCTAAATAAAAATAGCAATGTATGTATATATTTCTTAAGTTATTTTAAGATATCTATTTTATGAAGACTTCAAATGTCATTTACATAAATTTAAAGCTGCTTTATATGCAGCAATTATTATACAAGTTATAATTCAAAAGTATCGTATCTATTGTTAGTAGTAATTTACCAATGACCAAGTTTTTGGTTGATATTATTGGAGTAATAAGAATGACTTACATTATGTTATTTGAGACACTTAATTTATGAGTTGGTAATGGTTGTATTTGCAGTGTTTCAGTTTCATGGTTACATGCCTCATTTTATATGAACACTATATATAGCCAAAAATTATTAATCTTAATTACTTCAAAGACTGTATCTGATATGTTTATAATAATTCACAAACATAAATTAAGTATTTCGCTGTGCGTTTTATACAAAATTTGTTTCAAACTAAAACAACATTTTAAACTATTTACTTTTTGAGAAAATGTGTTCTCAAACACCTCAGCACTTACGCAACTACTAAATATATGTCCACTTTTAACAAATTTGCTCTATTACTAATGATAGACACAGTCACATATAAATTGCTTTATTATTACTATTTACACAGAACCAGTACTACTTAGTGGTGCCCTTTGTGTGAATAAATATTAATTAAGTGAGTCATCCTAGAAGCCATACTAAATACAAGAATGCATAATTGGCATGTTTAAACTAATGACATTCCATTCTATCACTACAAATAAATTCATACATAAACGAAATTCCTTAGTTCAAAAATCACTAATACATACTCAATATAATCATAACCTGAGATAGAAATTATTCTAGTTTCTATTTATGTTGGAAAGAAATGATTGAAAAGTTATTAAAATTCATTGCTAAAGACAGATGTTAGCACAGTAACTTTGAATTTATCACGTCTAATTATATCTATATAATTATTCCTGATAATGTTTACAATGTAAAAGGGTAATAGTTCCACTATGTCTGAAACCATTAAATTGTATTCACATCTACATGACAAAATTAAGTATAGCACAAACATATAAAACCATTGTGTTATAATTATTCCATGAAAATTTTGATAATAGTTTACATTAAATCTGCAAATAACTCTAAAGAAATTATATCTGTAATACTTTATTAATATACACTGTATTTTAATAATAATGTATAAAATAAATCGTGACAAATAAATTGAAATACAATTTGTGACTTACCTTGGGAAATATGGTACTTATGAATCTCATTTGTATAGCCACGACCATCTTGATAATCTTTATTCTTAGAAATTTGTGATCCAGACTGCAGTTCACCTGATGGTATGCCATAGCCGCCAATCACGATTAACGAATCATTACAATATATTATTTGACACTCAGATTTCCTCATGGGTCCACTATCATGTTGTGGCGAGAGTTGCTTCCACGTCATAGATCTGGTGTCTAGCTGATGCAGTGAAGCATGGAATGATGTACCATCTCTACCACCAAACAAGTAGAGAATATGACCTGAATAAGATGTTGCACAGCCATATATTCCAGGAGGTGGAGTACCAGTTGTTGGAAGTTCTTTCCAGTATTCTGTAGAGCAATCATAGACTTGAATTACGGTTCTCAGTTGTCTTTTATTCTCATCAAAGTTATCAAAAAAACCTCCATAAACATACAGTTGTTCAGAACTTGCTGAGGCAGCAGCATTTACTCGAGGTGAAGGTTCATAGTTACTGAGAGGCTGATCTACGATAAAATTATAGTGTAAATTGTACAAATAAAATATAATTTTACAAATATACAAAGTAATATTATTTCACTGCAGAATTAATGTAACGGTGCAATATAAGTTTTACTGTTATGTTAATTTACTGAAATAAATTTTTATTAATTGGAATGGTTAATTATGTAATTTTGATTTGTTTAAAATGTTTCAAATTTACTTTCAAAGTCATGACTTCTCCTGTACTTGGATATTCCAATAAATATTTTAGTTAGAATTTAGCTGATGTTGGTAGTTAGCTGTTTTATAAATTATATGACAGTGTATATACCATAATGGAAATATTGTTTAACTGCCAATCCTTCATTCATCTCAGGCAGCTGCTAACATTAAAGTCCAAAAGCAGCTGTCAACATAATGCTCTTAAGTGGAATATACTTGTACTCATAATGAATGCAATGCTAAAAAATAATTGTATGTAATTCATTAAAAACGAATAATAATAAACACACATCAAGTTAATAATGCTTAAGATAGGTTGTTGGAAAAAATTAAGGGAATATGGTTTGCATATTAATAAGTAAAATGTTTAACTGAATTTAGTCAGAAATACGTATGACAGATTTAAATATTTTTTAATTTAGTACATATTGTTTAAAAAGCCTGTGAAAGTAAGACAATACATCTAATGAGTAAAAGAAGGCTGAGAAAGAAATAAAAAAGTAAAAAATTAGTGGAGTAAAAAAATTCAACAAATAAAATCTTTGAAAAAAGAGAATTTTCATTTGTCTGTTGAGAGTGAGACTGTAGTATAGCAGTACACTTTAACTAAATACAGAATTAGAGTGTTTGTTTGTTAACTGGTTGTCAGCCCAGTGGTAGAGCACTTGTGTCAAGCAAGCGGTCCTTGTTTGCATTCCTGGTGGCAACCAAATATTTTAAATTCTATATTGTTAAAAACCCAGTGAAAATGAGAGAATGCTACAATTTTTTTATTATATTTCAATTGAAATATAATAAAGAAACACAAAAATGTATCTTCACCTAATATATTGATTGCCTTACAAGTGGCTGTAGTTATGGTTGACTCCATTTTAACATCACACTGGATACAGGTTAATTTACCTTTATTATAGGGGCCAGGATTGGCTTCTACATCTCCACATAGTAATAATAGTTTCTGTTTGAGTGAAGTAGTTCTGCAATGAATTTCTTTTGAGACATTTATTGAACTATTCCAAATGGACCAGATCAATGGTAGAGATAGCAACTCTACTTTATTATTTGTCTTTCGTGGCTTTATTACAGTACAGAGTTTGGAACATTGAGTTTTAGTTTTTCTTCTGAAAATCCAGATCATTGTGATGGCTATTAACAGATATTGAGTGTTAGAGAAACATTGAGGTTGATTGATATAATATGAACAACGAGTCTCCCAGAGCGTTGATCTGTATAGTCTTCTGTTGCTACTTTCCCAGTGTGGAGCTGGATAACGATGGCGACCCATGCTATATCTGTAGATTTGATAACATATTTATATTATAAGAAATTATAACTCATCCTATCAAGTTAGGAAAAAATTTTGTGTTGTTTATATCTATTTTAACACATAGTTGTAATTCCGTAAATGTCTTATTTGTAAATGATTTATCTTAATCAACATGTGTAAAATATTGAAGTGTATCTTTAACTATACTAAACAAATCAGTTCAAACGTTTACTAGCGTAAACAACCAATATCGACCGACATCAATTATCGTCTAGAGCGACATCATTTATCGGCCATTGAAATATCCGGCCGTGCGCAAAAAAAAAAATGGGGTTGCCAAACCAGCTGTTCGCTTACCATAAACGAAGAGAAAGGGATCCAGTTTTTTGGCTGTTTGCGAGAGTGTAGAGCAGGTTTGATATATAGCCATGCCAAAAAAAAGTCAGAGGAAACGCTTGACCAAGCACAAATAGAATTGGTTGCTGATGGCTGATTAAAAATTGTGAGGCAACTTAACTTCCAATTGAATTTATATATATTTCATGACAATTGTTTGAGAGAAACGAACACTGTATTTTGAACCAAGTTTTTAGAAAAGTGGAAGCATTCTAGATCTTTGTGCAATCAACAACTATTGGTGGATTAGCTAAGTAACGTCTTTGCAGATCATGCAAAGTAAGCAGATACCATGTTCAATTTCCAAGACAAATGATAAAAAAAATACAATTCTGTTGAGGACCGTGACTAAGTGATAAGCGTGTGATAGTCCTGGAGGTTTCATGACAGTTGGCAAGTATGTAATTATTAAACTTTAATGACTCAATATCACTATGATACTTTCTAGTGAAAAGCTCATGGTCTAGCTAGCGTATTATCAGCCAAACCTTAAATTTAACCTTAGTCATGCGGGCCAGATATTCCTCTCTCTTTCAGTCATGTACAGCAAGAAAATGGGTCTGGGGATACCTAAAGTACTTACCAGCTTCATTGGAATGCAGCAAGTGAAGCATGAACCAGTAGTGTGATTTAATCACGAACTAATGGATGTCTACATGAACTGTCAGCTAGGAAGGTCTTTGCTTAGGGAAATTTGCTTAAAACAATTTTGAAGAGCTTGTTTGAACACTGTTATCGAGGGACTTTGAGCTGTGAGTGGAGAACTTAAAGCTTTCTTCTGAGAGGAGCATGTGAGTTTGCTACTTGTGAATTCTGAGAGTGCAAAGAAAATTATAGGATAGCCTTCTGCTGCTCATCCATGTTTTATGTGCATCTTTATACTCCATATGATACAGTTTGTAGGGCTTATTTCAGATTTCAGTCACTACCACTTCCAGTGGAGTGAAGTTTTAATGCTCAATCATTTTATATAATCAGTTTGAGATTAGTCATGTGACTGGTGCAACCTACAGACATCCCTGTAGCTCACCTGAAAACTTTATGGCTGTCCCCAGACCATTTTCAGGTAAGCAGTATGATAATAATATATGATTAAATTAAAGGTATGGTTCACAAGATTACATATTAAAAGACTGCACACATGTCTTTTCTTTGCATCTAAACAACCCTCCATACCCCTAATCAAGTGTGTCACTACTTCACCTCACAAGCTATAAAAGTGGACTTACAATATCTTCCCAATATGAAAGTTTAAAACTATGCATACACCGCTTCTAATGCAAGTTCTAACAAAACTATACCCAACTGGACAAACTCAATTGAGCTGGAGTCAGACAACACGCGAAGAAACTCTAGAGAGAATGGAATCGGAGGACCGTCCGATGTGGCTCAGCAGTAACTCAGCCCCACTATAGCACATGATGCAATTCAAATAAACCCTTTACCCACTAGCAATAGCAGTATAGAGTTTATCAGTCAAATCAGTCATTTCTTGAATAGGAGCCTCTGAAGATTGGGTTGGGTGGGACCAGATTTGTTGTTTCAACTTCTTCTTTTTTAAGTAATTTTTTGTGATCTAGTGGCAGTAGCCCCCCCTTATTGTCACACCATATCACCGGTGGAATGGTCCCAGAATAAAAATTACCGGTGAGGTGAGACAAATGTCCATCAGCTGTTTGTCTTACCTAGAATATAAGCTTACATTTCTGCTTCAACATCTGCTGGTATATTCGCTACCTACAGTGCTCTAGTAGTTCTCACGTTGAAAAACTAGTAGTATCCTCAACCAGCCATTAAATGACTGCTTTGGCGAACAAGTCCAACTCTCTATCCTTGACAGTACCTCACAGTAGCTATATAACTCCCGCACACCTTCTCTCTCACTTTCATCCTCCAAAATGTCATCGCAGACGAAATCCACTGGCTCAGTTGCAGAAATTTGTCTTGCCATTTTTCGAACTAACGTCTAGTATATTTTTAGCCTGACTACCTTAGTTACATAGTAGCTATTTCTATTCTTAATAATATACATGTAATAGAACAACACATTAGCCGTGCTCTGAATGCTGCAGATAAGCTATAGTGCTTATTGTTTCGGGGGGAAATATTTTCCCCGCATTACGCCATCCTTGAGCTCCTATAGGTGCTTGTGCCAGTGAATAGGTTAAATTCATATCTACAGAAGTTACCAATACTAAGAAAGCTGTGGCAAGTAGCTAGTATTTCCATATTTGTCAGCTAATATTAGAAAAATAACACTCTGGCCGATTTTATTCTGTAGCTGAGAGTTTGTTCAAGAGTTACTAGTAATTGAGATATTCAGAATAGCTTAAGTTTGATACTACAGAAGCTACCATAACTCAGGTAAGAGAGTAATTTTGTATTTGTTTCCTCAAATTAATGATCATATGCTACTATAGTGTTATCTATGAACAACTAAACTAAATATAGTAACATAACTCTAGTTTGTGTTACCTAACTTCGGCAGGCTCCTTTGATATTATTTGTGCTCAAGCGCACCACTCGCTTATATACATATGTGTGGACGTATGTATGTCAATTTTTACTTTGACTCTTGCATTATTGTGTTTGCTTCATGGTCTAACCCTTCCCACTTCTCCACTAAACAGAATCTTTCAGTTTAGCAATCCCGTATCATTCAAGAAAATGTAATTGTTGCCCCCTTGTATTAGGTTCTATCTACACTTCTAGGTAAACCTTACTGTTGGACTCAAACATGTACAGTAATACTTCAGAACTTTTTTTTAAGTCTTAAAAAGTTGCGGCAAAAGGTTTCTTTGGTACTGAGACCCTATACCAGACATAATTTCAAAAACTCAGCCGTTTACATAGTAGCTTTGCGTGCTTGTTGTCAAGAGTTACTGTTAATTAAGATAGTCTTCTAACTATTACAGTTGACTTAGCTACATGCATTCCTCAAGAAGCTAGAAAATTCCTTTTGGCTGAAAATAGACAAAGTGACGGTAATGTCTGACCTATATACTTCTTTAAAATAAGACTAAACACTAGGGCAGACTAAGTCCACATTTGGCGGACCAAATTTATATCAATTTTGGCCTGGGGGGACCAAATTTGCTAGCATATTTAGTCTCCTGGACTTTTACCACTATCGGATTTGGTTTGATCGGACCGAAAACTACACGGACCAAGTTTAATGTAACACTGGCATCTACGGTTCATAGTTGTGCTTGCTCATAATTCTCATATATTATATGAATTATACATATAAGTGGAGACATGAAACATCTGATCAGTTGAACACTTTTTAAAACATATGTTATCGCCATCACTTCATTACACACCATCCTTAACTAGATAGAGAGTAAGTATGTATATTAAGTATTGTAATTACCAGTTGATTCCAATATGAGACACACCCACACTTGAAGTGATAAGACAATGAACAATGCCTGCCAAACTTTATTGCAACTCAGAATATGTCTTGATAGGTATACTTGCTGTAGGATTTTTGTAGACACCATAATAATAAAATAAATTTAATTATAGTTGCTTAGAGTTAGTTATTTGCATTTACAATGCCATATTAACAAATTATTATCTTGATGATGAAGCTAAAGGTCAGCTCTGTTTCAGTGAAATTGACCAAATTAACTATATGTGATGCAGCTATAGCAATAGTAACTAGCTAGCTACAAGTTTGGGTAAAAGTGTTTTAAAGGTTAAGATATGTCACATTATAAAGGTATAACATACTGCTACAGTCTTATGCAGCAGACCTCTTTCCAACTGCCTGGCTCCTCCAACTACGGCAAAGGTACTGCCTGCTAAGTATTTACCATTCTAGTGCAAATTGTATTGTAAAGGACATCTCGCATACAGAAAAGCATTGGCCCCGAATTTCACTCGCTTTTTCTGAAAAACTAAGCCTAAATAAACATTTTTGGAATTTTAAAGGGAATTATTTTGAGTAGTGCTGCAGTTTGATATCGCTATCGCTGCTTAAATCGACGTGAAGTTCGAGACTCGCTATTGACAGACAGACAGACAGACAGACAGACAGAATGAATGAGTGACAAACAGACTACAGTTACCACTCACGCGCATGCGCGCTGAGGGTTAAAAGTGAGCATTTCTAGCTGTATAGCAAACCTATTTATTGAATTAGCAATGTATCTCACAGACATGCTATAGATACATACAAATCTGCAGCTGAATGCTAATTATAGTTTATCTACATAATTCTTAATTACACTTACCTGTTGATACAAATATCAGAGACACACCCAAACTTGCGATGAAGGTCAACTAAGTGTATTATATTTCTGAATAGTCCTTGATACTTGATAGATATTTGTTGCTTGCTATTCTAGACAATAAGAAATGGAATGCGATGTTTCTCAAATTCAGCCTCCAGAGATCATACCAACCACCATGAAGAAAATACTGTATTAGACGTTAAAGCTAAACTTCATACAAACAAGTTATCACAACTTTTTTAGTCAAAAGTCAAAACTCTTAAACACATTTTCACTGACTGTAGTTACCCTGTTCTAGTAAACTAGGGACAACTCACATGAAGAAAGAAAGCTTGACCCATTTAGCTATATGTCACAAAGCAACCACAGTCTACTAACTAAGCTCTACTCCTTTTTCAAGACTTTACTATTAAGCAGTGATATATTCTCAACACTGGGCTGTCACTCTACACTTTGATGTATTACTGATCATTTCAAAGTGTAGCACAACACTCGGTTAAACAGAGGTGTTGTATTACACCCCTAAAGCATTAAGTGGAATTCCCGATTTGTTACAGTGATATGAAACATTTATCAAACCTCTCATGCATAGTGCTATGTGGCCTATTAAGCTATTATAATAATATGATACATTACTCAAATGTCTACTATGCCAGAGTAATACATATCACATATACGGATGTATGACTTCAGTCCAAGTCAAACCAAATGTAGTACAATCTTAAGTTAAAGATAAGCAAACAAGTCGAGCTATGAAAGACTAGAAAAAATTTGTAGCTAAATGTTTATCATTTACTCATCAATACAATGTATATCAATGTTTATAGCTCACCAAATTCAAATATCCAGTTATACAGCAGTAGCTCCGCTCATAAAGTATTCCTCGGAACTATAAGACAACTGGATGAGGTCCCGCTCAGCGCGCAATTAGAATACTCAAGTCGTATTGTTATTTTAAACACAGGACGAGAGCCAGGCAACTGTTAAATGGCTGGATTCTCTTAACGGGAAGTAAGCACAATTTTAACTTGGTAACCTACTACCACACCCTTACTACGGAGAAGATTGTTGTGTTCTTGTGACCACACCCTTTAACGGGAAGTAAGCACAATCTTAACAGCCTACTACCACACCCTTACTATGGAAAGGGTGGTTCAGTTACAGTGCGCAGCTTCGAGGACCACACCCTTTCTAATTCAGTTCTGAAACGTGATGCCAAGCGAGTTGGCTACTTATTAAATACGGATTTGGTCTATCTATGAGTCAGATATTATTTAGGATAAGAAGAAACAAATTGTTAAATTGTGAATAACTACTTTGATTACTCTGTATCTATAATATCTATGCTGCAATGCCATATTTGCTGGTTTTAGTGGTGGATTAGTATGCACTGCTTGCTTTATTGTGGACCTCATATCTGACTCAGTACAACAGCCAAAATGAATGTAACCACTGTTGTAATAGAAATTTATTTCTAATAGTAGTTAACGTCCTCCACACCTCTCACTCCTGTTGTGTGAGGTTTCACTGCATAATGAGTTACTGCACAAAATTATCAATAAGTATAACTTAAATTAATGAAAAACCAACAAAACAAAACAAAACAAAATAGCAACAAAAAACAAAACAAAAAAAAACAAACAAAAAAATCAACAACAGCCAACAAACAAACAAACAAACAAAAAAAAACCCGGGTATGATAGAATGACAGTAGGGGGCCACCATCTTCTTGTGGGGGAGTGGCCCACACTGGTAACAAAATTCTGTGCTTGTTTTGCTATAAGACGAGCATCCGCAGAATTCCACTGTTCACTGCATCTAAGAATAAAAAGCATAAAATATTCCACAATTTTTTTCTCAGCATCTTTTACTCGTTAGATGTATTATTTCTCTTTCACAAGCTTTTTAAAAACAATACAAAAATTTAAAAAAATGTTTGTCTATCACCAGGAATCCAACATGAGACCACTCAGGGGCTTCTCTGGCATTTCTAAGTGGTCTGGCCAGGAATTGAGTGTGGTGTAAGAGGTGTGACATACCAAACCACAGTAAACAGCATCTGAAGCATATAGTAGTGCTGGCATTGTTCAAAGTGCATCTATTGCGTATTTATCACAAGCACTCTGCTCATGCTTTCAAAAAGCATTACCTTTGAGAAACCCTCGAGATAGCAAAAAAAAAGCATTCTGGTAGTGCAATCATAACTAGCAAAACATATTAATAGCTGGTTTAGTCACTTCATGTATTCATTGTTAACTTTCTGGCACATAAGAAACAAAGAGTAGTCTTCAGTCACAATACCAAAGCTATTTTATTTCCAACTTGCAAATCATTCTAGATAGAAAGTTGTAATTTACTACTACCGTCTAGCCAAAACTTCTCTTTGAAAATCTATCTGTTCGGTTCATGTGGACTTCCTAACACAATAAGCTGTGTGGCGCCTTAGAAAGAAAAAAGAGGAGCATACACCCACCTTTGGAAAATTGTCACTTCACTGTTGTAGCTCAGCCACAGAGTGCTTGTGTGTTAAGCAAGCGATCCGGGTTCAATTCCTGGTGACAGCCAAACATTTTTTTTTCTTGTGTGGTAAAAAAAAAAAAAAAAAAAAAAAAAAAAAAAAAAAAAAAAAAAAAAAAAAAAAAAAGCCGTGAAAGAGAAACATCCACAAAAATATTTGTATAACAACACACACACAAAATTAAACATACCTTTAGTAAACTAATTTTAGTCTGTCACATGAAGTACAGCATAAAGACTTCAGTACTCTGCAAAACACATAACACACACACATGTACACACATGTACACACACACATGTACACACACACAGAGCAGTATGGTACATATAAATAATAGCTGGATAATAAATTTAGACATTACAATTTGATTGAACTCAGATATAGCTCTAGTGTGTGAACTGATAAAACAACAACAACAACAACAACAGCTGTCTTGGCTCCACCCAGAGTGGTCAATCTCAGGATAACTGTCTGTCGGAACCACCCCCACAAAGGAGGAAGAACTGACCTACAGCTATCCGTCTGAACTTGGAACAGAACCTGTTATTGATTACCACCACATTTATATCATCATTTAACACCCACACCTTACATTTGGCCAGCTTGCGGGCGCCTCTCATCTTAAAACTTAATCATATTCATCTCAATCTCCACCTACTTCCTACCTATCTTAGTTCTATACCATATCACCCTATATAATCTGTACCAACTCGCAATCAATTATTATTCTTGCGCAAATAAAGTCTAAGTGCTGGCGGGAGCCTCTGTATATCTGACTGACTAATTAGATACCATTATAAGAATTCTGGTCCTTCGAGAACTTTATTATTAACTTCATTATTTTCTCTTTATTTTTTATTATTTGACCTTCCCTTTGGTGGATTTACACCTCACCACCAACAACAAAACCAAGACATATACAGCTGGTAAATGACACGAATGGCTGCAGTCAAGTAACTATGCGTGAAGTGTTGATGTGTGCATACAGGAGGACATATGAAATGGTATACAGTAGAATGTCAGTTATCTGGATAAGTTGCGACTGAGAGGTGTTCGGATAATTTAAATGTTCAGAGAACTGAACAAACAGAAAACGTATTATAATTATGTAATATAGTATTATGTATTCTTGTTTGTACATGCTATTATTAGATTTATGGTGTTCGGTTAACTGAAGTGTTTGGATAATGACATTCTACAGTGTTACCAAGTAGCATCAATTTTTTGGCAAATTGCAGAATTAATTTCAGGTACAAAGTCACACCTCAAAACCACAAGCAAAACATTTTAAAGTCACTGACTTAAAACACAAGTAGAGCTATTTTACTTGGAAATATACACCAGCACAGTAGGCATTGAATTTCCTCGTCAATTATTAGACAAAGATTTTGTAGGTCTCCTTTGGAGCACTTGCCAAAGTGGCTTCATTATGATCAAGCATTCTTGTGTAAAATGTACAAGTTCGCCATAATTAATACCGCTGGTGCCACACCCAGTTTACTATACTCATACTTCAGAAAAAGCATATGATGACTAAGCTATCAGTGTGTCCATACTGGATTCTGCCTGGGGGTGGGAACACTGGTGTACTTTCTTGGCCATCTCATTTGGAACCCACACTGCTTGATGGCATGCCTATGTGAAAGTGTATACCTTATACTAACCTGTGCTTTGTCACATAATTCAGCTCAAGCTATTGTAGCTACTTACTAAATTAAAATCTAGGGGAAGTAAGGCTTGGAAGAGATGGGGGATTTCAGGGGTGCCCCTACCTCTGCACAAAACCTGTTATACAGCTATAAGACACTGTGCTTCTGAAGCTGGATATTAACACTTGTGCACTTAGAGACGACAAATTAACTGACATTGCCTCAGAGATACATAATAAAAACGGATAATCACTTAACTGTTTTAAAAACCATAATTAAGCAATGGGCAATCTGAAAAAGTCCTTCAACAACAGCTTCAATGAAGAAATAAGCAGATAATAAAATATTTCACTGAAGTTAATCAGAATTGCATGAACTAGAATAACAGGACTTCATACTCACTCGTCTTCACTGGGGGGGGGGGGAGGGGAGTGAGATAAGAAAGAGATTTGTAAAGTCACAAAAACCGTTTAGCCACATGAAAATGGTGAAGTCATGATCATGAAAACTTGGACAAACTACTACAAATTCCTACATTTTTTCATAACTTATATTGAAATAAATTCAGAAGGGATAAAAAAAAATTAGGGTGGAAATCCCAGGGCTCCACAGTTGCGTAGCCGTATTACGAATCAGTAGACTAGCGCGCAACAATAGTTTAAACGACCACTTCCAGTCGAGAGTTTTACTTATATGGTAAAGCGTTTTCAACTTATTTAACCTGGCGACAATTACCTACACATAACTGGAAAAGGGTTTTCCATGAGATAATGCAGTAGCTTTGCGAGGCTGCTGGGGAGGAAACAGCCTTATTATAACGGTCCAGCGTCTTGCGCAGCGAAGTACTTAGGGCCTGAGGGCGGTAGTTCACGATGCACAGAGCCTCCTATGTCTACGCAACAATACATAGCCTAACAAATATTTAAAGTAGCTACATTTTCATCAATGCCGTAGGAGGGACATTATAAACTCAAGGTGGGGTCACTATCTAATTGTGTCTTTCTCTGGAAGGACCTGGGACCTGAGTTATCAAGTAAAAAACTACAGCAATGAAAGCACCAGAGGTGCAAACCCTCAGCGCTAGTTGTACACCACAATCTCAGCTGCTGTCACCAACTAGATCACCATTGGTGCGAATGCTTGGCCTTAGTTGTGCACAGACACTCTCAGGTATGACAAAGTCGTACTTTTAAAGAGCCCTTGGGCATAACTTACACACAATTTTGTTTTGTTGGAGCCTAACAAACAGCATAATAAGCCAGGTTCCTCCAAACTACAGCATTGTCATGAGACACATGCTTCAGATAGCACAATAGTTCAGCACACAATACAATAATGCATTAGTCCTGGGTAGCCACTATGTGAAACTAACAATGCATGGCTTTATCTTCCAACAATTTCTGAATAACCTATCAAGATCTCAACTATTTGCATCTAAAAATCATTCAGTATTCAATATAAAAAAATATAACAGATCGAGTTTCAAGTAACATGATACACTTCAAATAAAAATCAAAGGCAACCCTACCACACTCTACTACATCCTTTGATATACAATGGTGCACCACTTAAAGCACTTGACCAATGACCACACTCTGCAGCAATTAGAATCTACAACTGGCTAAGTGAAAGTCTGCCTTGCACAAGTTTTTTTTTAAATTGTTTTCTTGTAATCGATCGATAACCATGCTGTGGCTATAAATATAATTGTTGGTTTGAGTCCACCACCTACTCAATTTTCATCAATCTCACCAAAAACATCAGCCTATTGCACATAAAATACTTAAATTGACCTTTGACCCTAATTATAGTGTGATCCAATAAGAATTTTGGCCGACTGGCTGTGCTATAGTTGCCATGTTCACAGTCTGCAAAGTTGTTTGTGAAGGCAGAACCTCAGTACCTGATACTATAATGACTTAGATGATGAAGAAAGTCTTGGGGCCTATCATTTGCTCACTTATAATTCCCAGCAAATAGAGATATATGACTCTTCGATGATAGCTGTGGGACAAACTCTGTTTAAGAGTTTTAATGATATTCATGGCGGCTTAATTAAGTTATTTCCTACCTACATACTCAATATTTATAAATGTGGACCTCAAACCAATAATTTATTAGGGATGGCCTAATAATAAAAGCAACAACAACTATAATAAGAGAGAGTTTTAGAATAGTTATGAGATAAAAAATAATCAGGCCAGTCCTACAAGTAAATAAATTAGTAAACCAGGTCAGTTCTAGCAAGTATGGAGTAAAAACCAGGCCAGTCCTTCACATAAACAATAATCAAGCCAGTCCTTCAAGTAAATAATTTAGTAAACCAAGCCAATCCTTAATAAAATTAATAAACCAGGTAGTTCTATCAAGTCTTTGGAGTAAAAACCAGGCCTGGCCTTCACATCAATTAATAAAACCAGGCCAACCCTTTCGGTAAAGTAGCAAATGCTATACCAGTCCTTCTGGTTAATTTAGCAAATCTTGGTCAAAACTTCAGGTAAATTTGTAAAACCAGGCAAGTCCTTCTGGTAGTATATGCATTTTGAGCATCACTTCAGGTGGATTGCATGGTAAGACCAGGTGTGCCATACCAAAGCAAATAAACATGTCCAGCCCAACCCTTTAGGTTTATTAGCAAAACTAGGCCAACCCTTTAAGCCAACTACAAAGTTAAACTAGCTATGATTTTATTAAGTCAGAGTCTATTAAATTTGGGTGAACCCATTAGTATATAAAGCAGCAGTCTTGTAAATTGGGAATTAACAGAGATCTTTGACAACTCTAAAAACAATGGCATGCAAACGAAATCTTGAATTCGATGACATGAGCAAAGTTGAAGAAACTGATAGTGCTTCCCTGCATGGTGCTATCACATTTCTTTCACCTATGAAAGAATCCTCAAATGGAACCCAGTTTTTCAATGGTTCTATTACTGATGGCAAGACTACCCTAAAATTGGTTGGTTTCAAGCCGGTCGATCAAGACAAAATCAAGGACCTTATGGACAAGAGCAAGCCGATTGTCTTTGACGATTGCCAAATACGAAAGGCCAAACGAGGCAATAACATGGAGATTATGCTCAAACGAAGTACATCTATTGGGCCTTCTCCTAAGAAACTAAAAGTGGATGCCATGTGCCAGGATATGCCTATTTCGCTTTCTGAATTAAATACTAAGAATGAATACGAAAAGACTTCAGCTAATGTTAAAGTCATCAAAGCAAAGGAACCTACTGTAGTGAAGTCACTTGGAAAAAGAGTGCAAGACATCATTGTTGCAGATGCCACTGGTATGTACCATATGGGAAAATGATGTTGGAAGTCTGAGTGAGGGGAAAAGCTATGAACTTAAAAGGTTTATTATTAGAGAATTTGAAAATAAAAAATATTTATCGAAAGGCCAAGAGGGATCGTTTAAAGAAATCAAGGACATCGGTCCTACAGAAATATATATGGAACCAGTGACCGAGTTCACAATTGAAAAGGCGGAAATAGTGGCGGTCCAACAATTAGACAAATTTCGAAGTTGTCTCCGTTGTAAGGCTAGAGTTGAGCCTCTACGTAACAACTTGGGCCGCTGTTCGAAGGAAGACTGCCAAATGCTACAGAAGTACACAACATGTCCAGAACAGATGATAGCTAAGTTGATGATTCAAGCTGGACCAGATGTACTCACCCTCACAGTTACTGATAAAATTACTATGGAAAAAATATGCGGAATTGGAAGAGAAATTAGTGAAGAGGCATTGCTGCAGGCACCTACTTTGAAGTGTGTAATCAACTGTCATAATACGATTATAAACATTGAAAATAATTAAATTGTCTTTTTTTTTTGCAGTCATCAGTTGGACCACATACTTTCTTTAATTATGTATTATTGGTTCACATTATTTCAGTGCAATTAAAATTTCTTTTAAAGAATATAACTGCTATATACTAGGTAATACAACATGGGTATAAGTTGATATTAAGTAAATAGTGTAATAGGGGGTGGGAACGGATTAATGAAGTCAACGGTTAGGTTCACAGTGGTTACTAAATGTAGCTTCAGCTTAATTTCCTGAAGTCAACATTGTGGGTTGCAGTGTGTTGGCAGATACAGTTAGAACATCTAAATTCATATTTTAATAAGCTCCAAATAACACACCTGTTCTATAATTACTGCGATGGTGACTGTATTGTGCATACCCACACAGTCTGGCTTTGATGTGGTGAAGTCCTTATTTGTGCTTAAACTAAATACCCTTTACCCACCCGGTAAACATACTAATTGTTGCGATAAAACTTTTTCCAGGTCTTCCAAACAATGATCAGAATTTCAAAATTAAATTAGTTTTTTAAAAATTAGAGAATTACAGCAATAGTAACAAACTATAACAATAAAAAAATTTTTAAATTCTGTGGTAACAAGAAAGTCTTACCTAACAATTACAAAACAGTTGACAAGTGTTGCTTGATAGTGTGAAGTTGTCCTTGTGGTGTAAGAGTGGCTTGAGTCGAGCGTCCTTGTGATGTAGGACTTGACATCATGAGTTTGTTTCGTGACCTAGGAATAGCTTTAAGTCAGTGGCGTGGCAGTTATTTCTCGTGACATAGGTGTGGCTTGGTAACGTTGAATTTTTTTTTGCTCCCTATCATGAAGTCATTGCATGTGACATAGGTGTGGCTTGGTAACGTTGAATTTTTTTTTGCTCCCTATCATGAAGTCATTGCATGTGACATAGGTGTGGCTTGGTAACGTGAAGTATTCGCTCCCTATCGTGAAGTTATTCGCTCCCTATCGTGAAGTTATTTCATGTGACATAGGTGTAGCTTGGTAACGTGAAGTATTCGCTCCCTATCGTGAAGTCATTTCATGTGACATAGGTGTGGCTTGGTAACGTGAAGTATTCGCTCCCTATCGTGAAGTTATTCGTTGTTTGCTCCCTATCATAAAGTCATTTCATGTGACATAGGTGGTGAAGTATTTGCTCCCTATCGTGAAGTTGTTTGCTCCCTATCGTGAAGTTATTTCATGTGACATAGGTGTGGCTTGGTAACGTGAAGTATTCGCTCCCTATCGTGAAGTCATTTCATGTGACATAGGTGTGGCTTGGTGTGAAGAATCCTGATGCTATAGGAGTAGCTTGCTAAATAGTATACAATATACTCAATAACATGATTTCAAAGAAATAATGAATTACTTACGTGTCTTTCAAGTCCACAGGGTCCAAATCATACAAATACTAGTATCTGGTCTAACAAGGTTTGATAATCTGATTGTCTGATATCTCATATAACATATCACTCTTATCTCAAACATCACTGTTATTGACATGGAATACAGATTCATGCAAGGGAATAGAGGACTACATCATGATCTGAATAATAGGTATCTATCACATGCACCTCATGGCTATTGGAAGGCTGATTGCTATATATGTGGTCCAGTAAAGTGCCATTGTCAGTGGTTGGAGTATCAACTAACTGTGAATATCCATGGCTAGACATAAATATTTGCATATTATGTTCTGAAAGCAAGTCAACATTAAAGTCACCTAAAATGATACTTGGTATATTAGAATTCAATAACTCAAGGATACCCAACAATGTTGCCATAAGTGTCCTAATAGGTACAGAGGGGGAACGATAGAGAAGTGTTAGTTGTAGTTTATTATGGTCAGGTAGGACCACTATTGCAGTGGTCGCTTCAATCAAACTATTCTGAATGGGGCACTGAACTACTTCAGACACTTGAACTACAGTTCGAGTAGCTATCATCACACCACCATGGGAATTACCTGTTGATCGATCTGACCTTGCTACCACTTGGTGATCTGGAATTATTGGGGAGTTTTGGTCATGTTTCAACCATGTTTCAGTAAAGCAAACAATGTGAGCATTCAAAAGGACACTATCTTGGTGAATGTCTGGCAATTTGGCTAATATTGACCTACTGTTTAGTAATGTTATTGTGACATTGCGAACAGCTAATAATGGCAGTGGATTCATTAGGCAATCACTAAGCCTTAACATTTCAGTTTTCACATCTTGACTAGCTTTGATTGCACTAGGGTTGAAATTAAGAATGTATAAACCAGTTAATTTCTTTACTCTACTAAAAGCAACATAGGCTTGCCCTGGACTAAATCTACCACCTTTCATGTCCACCACTATTGTATCCAGAGTTAAACCTTGGACTTTATGGATAGTTGTGGCCCATGCTAGAGTCAGTGGGAATTGTAGCCGAGTCACTTCTGAACCTTTTTTGCCTCTGGCTAAAAATATTGCTTCATGTCTGGTAAGTGGAACAGCATCAGAGAAATTAGTGAAACGACTGGCATGTTTAGCTTTAACACCAACATCAGTGCTATCAAATTTAACCAAGATATTTATGACCTTGTTACCACTGTCAGTTACAATATGGACTACTTCACCTCTGGCACCATTCACAAGGCCATCAGACACATCAACATTGGTTGTCAACATTACTCTGGCTCCTACTGCTATTTTTAAAATACTATGAAGGCCACCAGTGTCTGTTCTCTTGTTCGAGATATTGGATAGATCAATATGGTGAGTCTGACCAGCTACTGCATCACAAGCATGAACAGAATACTGGTCACTCTCTTGGGCTAGTGCATTCAACATGTGGCTATTGCGTTCATTAACATTGACATTAAGCCTATACACATGCAGAGCATCAGTAGGATAATTATCAGAATCCTGAGATATTTCTCGAGATTTAAGAATTGAAATATCATCACTTGTACATTCAGCAGTTCTCACTCGACACAACAACTCACAAAAGGTACTGTCATCTCTCTGTCTTACAATCTCATCTAACTCAATCATTTGGAAGTTATCAACCCACAGTGAACCAGAACCATTGGCATAACTATCACTGACTGAACTGAATATTGGAGATTGTCATACTGGAGGTAACTGATAGAGATCTCCTACTGCTAGTATACTGACACCTCCAAAAGGAATATCAGGCAACATTGACTTAATCTGCTGCAATCTCTTGTGTATTTCTAATAACATATTGGCACCAACCATACTCACTTCATCAATGATCAGTAACACCAATTTAGATAACTTGGACCTCAATGAATTCAATTTATCATGGCCAAGAGGTTGGAATCCACCATATTTACCACAACCAAGAACTAATGCTGAGTGCACTGTCATGCCGTTAATTATGAATGCAGCTACACCAGTAGGAGCTGTTAGTAATACAGTGACATCATCGGGTTCTATTGTACCAGATAATCGGAGCAATTTAAGAGTGTCTGAGTGGATTAGTTTGATGACATGTGATTTACCAACACCTCCAGGACCACTCATGAATACAAAATATGGTTCTATTGGCTTCCCTTGTTTCAATGCTAGCACTGCATTTTTACACCATCTGCGATGGTACATAACCATCTGTCTCTGCTTGGCATTGAGGCCTCTCACAAGTTCTCTATATTGACTAGGTGGGATCTCCTGCTTGCTGGCTGCAGTTTCAAACCTTGCATGTAAACTACCACCAGAGTTTGTTGATGTAAATAGATTGGCATTATTGTCAATGTCTTCTTGGGACACATCAGTAAGCTGTTCTGATCCTTGTGCACGAGATTGAGCTTGAGTTGACTCGGTATTGGGGGCTATATGGTTCCATGCATGATCAGGGATATTATTTTCATCTATTTCTAAGCCTTCAATATCAGCTAGTGTATACTTCTGTTCATTGTCAACAACAGTCTGTTTCACATGGTAATAATGCTCTTCATAGGTAGAATAGTCAGCAAGAAGATCTGTAGATTCATTGTACCAAGGATAGAAAAGCATTAATTTGGCTCTAAACCAGTTGCTAGAATCACACTCTTTATTGTAACTTCTGAATCTAATAACAGCTTGTGTTTTACGTTTATTCATTTTGCCATAGCCATTAGTCAGTGTGATTTGTGTGGGCTCAGTGTCAGCCTCAGTGGGGGGAAGGACATCATTGCTAGCAATGTCTGCATCACTTGGTAGGTATTTAGTAACGTAAGTGGCAGCAAACTCAGCTAAACACATGGACTGTAGTTCATTAGGTCTGTGTTCATATCTATCAATAAGACTCTTTTGAAACACATTGGTATCATCATCATTCAGGTCTTTCAGGGTATTGCTATTTTTTAACACGGCTATTCTGTTATTTTTAGAATTGGTATCAACAAACACAACAGATCTGCTCAGCCGTTTCATTGGCAATGACAGGATTCTATACACAGCTTCTTGGGCACTAACTTCTCTGTGGGTAAGAAAAGCAGAACCAACTTTACGCATTTGGATTTTTAGTTCTTCTGTTCTGGCTTCAGCTGCAACATTTTTTAACAGCTCACCCATGGATCTCTCAGATTTCATGATATAGGAGGCCACATACATGACACATGCATAAGCATTGAGGACATATTGGATATCCATGTTGGCTTGCCATGCTAACATTACAGAGGCATTGTAATTGTTGATATTGCATTCTTTTGGCTTACGTCTTAGAATGACAACACTGGATTTAGTGGACACTTGTAATGCTGATACATATTGGTCTAAGGTCACATCAGCTTTGATTAGCAACTCATTCATACTGTCATTGGGATTTTCTACTAGTACCTTGTACATTGAAGTAAGGATATGACTGGTATCAGAGGCAATCTCATTTGGCTCAGCTATTAACGTTTCATTACTAGGAGGATGTGGGAAATTGAACCGGCAACGTTTGTGACGTCTGCAATAATTGGAATGTTTATGTTGTTGTAGGAGTAACACTAAGTCTTTCAGTTCGTTATCACTATCATCAGGTATGGCACAGGTAATGTATTGGTCTATGAATTGACATACACTGGCATTGCTATCTACTCCATATTTTGGGGCATCTTTGATCCATAACAGACAGTGAGCATGTGGGGACCCTCTAGCTTGAAACTCTATTCTGATGGCATACTCGACTAGTTCACCAAGTGGATTGGCTGGGGACTTAAGAAACTCTTGGAAGAATGTATTGAGTCTGTATTGGTAATGTCTAGCAGCAGTGACTGGGTTACGTCTGATCCAGTTGGACTTGTCTTCAAAAGATAGAGCGGCTACTTGTTCATCAGTGTATGTGACACCATATTGCCTGGCTATTGTTTGGATCACATCTGGCCATTTCATGTCTGCAGCAGATAATGTGAAAAACCAAGTGGGAGTTCCAAGTTGACGTATCATGGCTAACAACTCATAGAATGTTTTTTGGTAGTAAGCAGGGGAACCTCGCACGTTTTTCATGAATCTGTAAGCATTGTCTTTACGTACACACTGGCTCACTACATTCTTGTCTCGGGCTTGTTGGGCTGTAAAATTTCTGCCTGGTTTTTGTCTCCAAATGAAATTATTGGCATCATCTAGGATTTGCTTGGCTTCAACAATGTACTGGGCAACAAACAAATAGTCAGTATCTTTGGCAAATCTACCATCAACATCCAGGAGTCTCTGATTGAAATATTTTCGATATGTTATTTTATTTGGTCTCTCTGTGGCAAAACACCCGCTACTAATGGGAAATTTCTCAGGATTAGACATGGTTTCAAAGTTTGGATCAGTCATAATAGACAATGGTCTCTGTCCTTCAGCTGGTGCAACACACACTATTTGATTGAAAGCCTCAGGGTTTTCAATAGTGATCATGCTGGCAAGTGGGCCCCCTGTTATTTGTCTGGTGTGTTCATCACCTTCTTCCATGGCACTGTCTTCAAATGGCTGTACATCACTATTTGTATTAGGTGTTGGTAAATCATTGATATTATCACACTCACAACCTTGCTCACTGTGGGACATGGGTATTGGATCAGAACTACGTACGTAATTATTTGACATATTTGGAGATGAGGAGGGATTATTTGGAATAGAATGATTCACAACATTTACATTGTCCACTTGTGATATAGGCATTACTTGTTTGTCTAGGCCTATGAAATGATACTGCATGATAAGTCCAAGATAAATTTCACAATCACTCTCGTCATTGACTGGACTAGTTACAGAGACAGTACAACCAGATTGTCTTGCATGGACTACATTGATTGTTACATGAAACATGTTGGCTATTGCTGCAATCACCACATGATCACCCCAGGAGCCATTCCTAACTCTGTCTACATATCCGGCATATACCAAAGCAGATCTTGTGTCAGGATCGGCAACTGAGGAAATACTGGCATCTACAGCATTGGGGATTTCCGTATCACTATTTAGAACATTTTCAGATGCTATGGGAGATATAACAAATGGCATGTACATATCATTATGTTCTTCTAGATATACAGCAACAGCTTCTCTCAGATCATGTACGGAAGTGAGATTGTTCTGTTTAAGTTGGTAAAGTACCAAATGATAGAGACAGTTACCGAATGATAGAGACAGTTACCATCACCAGGAACATCATGAACAAAGAAATGGTTATCACTGGCATATAATTCAAGATTGTGTTTGGCAGTGGTTAAATTATTCACACTATCATCAGATTCATTGACACAAGCTGTGGGGTTCATTGTGGGCTCTGGATCACTCACACTGATGTCATTCAATGAAGTTTCACACTCAATATCGGTGGTAGTTATAATGGTATTAGCAGACTCTACATGGGCAGTCACAATATTTTCTGTATTTGCAGTCACACTATTGGTACACTCTGTATTGGTAGTCATGGTATCAGTACAGTCTGTATTGGCAGTCATACTAGCATACAAGTCATGATCATCTACTTGAGCATGTAATAGCCACTCTTCATTGACTTCAACATCGGCATACAAAGGGTTATGTTCTTTCAACCATTTTAGTGCATTCAGGACTTTCTCAGGGGTTACATAATCATACATGTAGTGGCCTTTATACGATAGTTTACGTTTCAATTTGAGGGCAACAAGTTCACTCTGAGAGGGAAGTCTGGGGAGTACAGTGCACACATTGTCAAGTTTAGATGGTACATTCACTGCAGGTCCATGGATACATCTCGGTGCTTGCCTGATGGTAGGGCCACCATTTTCATGAAAGGTAAACGTAGCGAGATTAATCTTACTTCTAATGAATTCAAACATGAGAGTTCAGGTGGTATACTGGGTAATTTCAGACCATTAGCAATGGCTTGAGTAGGCATTTTACCACGACTCAGTGCTACATGACAAGTATTACATATCCATTCTTTGCCATCATAACTGGAATAAAAGAATTTTGAATTGAATACATCGGATAGTAATTCAGGACTTGCTTTCGCATACTTGTGCACATTAAAACAAGCAACTGACTGTTTATACATTAGTCTATGGCAGGATTTGCATACATAATCTGGACCCTGCTTAGTCTTGGCAACAAATGATTGAATTACACTTAACAATGGAATTTCCTGGGTTCTTTTATGAGCATGGGATTTACAATCAGATTTCTTACGACTCTGAGATTCTTCAGGTGTTTCACAGGCTCTTTTATGGGCTTGACATTCAGAATTAGCTCGTTTACGACTCTGAGATTCTTCATGTGCTTCATGTGTTCGTTTATTTTCATGACATTCAACATTGGCTCTCTTACGACTCTGACATTCTTCAGGTGTTTCACAGGCTCTTTTACGTTCATGACATTCAACATTGGCTCTCTTACCTGACATTCTTCAGGTGTTTCACAAGCTCTTTTACGTGCATGACATTCAACATTGGCTTGCTTACGACACAGAGATTCTTCAGGTGTTTCACTGGCTCTTTTACGGGCATTACATTCAGCATTAGCTTGCTTACGACACAGAGATTCTTCAGATGTTTCACTGGCTCTTTTACGGGCATTACATTCAGCATTAGCTTGCTTACGACACAGAGATTCTTCAGGTGTTTCACTGGCTCTTTTACGGGCATTACATTCAGCATTAGCTTGCTTACGACACAGAGATTCTTCAGGTGTTTCACTGGCTCTTTTACGGGCATTACATTCAGCATTAGCTTGCTTACGACTCTGGGATACCTCAGGGGTCTCATGGGCTTTTTTGTGGGCATGGCATTCAGAATCGGCTAGTTTACGCTTCTGGAACTGTTCAACACTTTCTATTTTCTAAATCCCTTTTCCGTGCTTGACACATTACCATAGTCTTCTTACGACTATCCAAGGACTTCATGGCATTCTGAGGTTTGAGAATTAACTTGGGTTTGACAGAAAAGCTATAGCCACAGGGACATTTGGACTTTCTGACATGAATTTCACACGCACATCGAGGACAAGCTTTCTTAAAAGCAGGCATTTTATAACTTACAGTTGGAAAAGAGATTCTTTTCGCTCCTTCAGAACGGAGTAGAGAGATAGCGGCAGATCATACAACAGAACAGAACTCCGAACCACGCGCAACAAAAAAAAGGTAGGCAGCTCACGTGACGTGGCTTGAGTATAAGGGGGCGTAACCCGCGCAAGGTAAAGCTTGACGGCCTAAATTTGACTCGTGTTTTCTAGATATTTAAATTCAAAACAAAAAATTTGGCACATTAAAGGCACTTAAATAATAGAATACCCTAACTTGATATAATTTTTTTAGCCTGAAAGTCGTCCATCATCGAGATCCGCTGCTGACAGAGTGACTGACTGACTGACTGAAAGAATGAACTAGAGCACTGAAGTGCAAACCCTCAGTGCTAGTTAGCTAGTATGATAAAGAAAAGGAAAAGTGTAGAAACAAAAAAAAAAGAAAGAGAAGTGGCATGAAGAGAGGCAGGAAAGAGAAAAAGACAATGAAGAGGGATAAAAGAAAGAGGAAATGAAAGGAAAAGGTGGGAAAGCAATAAAAACAGTAAGGAAGAAAAAAATAAAGCAAGAAGAAAAAAAAAAAAAAAACAAGATGAAAAAAAAAATGAAAAAAAAGAAGCGTCTACTAGAGTTCGAACCAGAGACTTACAGGTTAACTATACGCTCACTCAAGAAGTATACCACGGAACACCTCATGCTCAATCCATGTAATTGTTAGCTATTTAAAAGTGATTTGCAACCTGCAAGCTGGCTCACGTGACAAGCAAGTTTTTAAGGGGCGGTTCCCATTTCCCAGTACGATGATTGTAGGACTGAAATTCTACTCGCTTTTTCTTGAAAACTAAGTCAAAACTAAAAATTCTGGCACATTAAAGGGACTTACTCTGTGAAGTGCTATAGTCTGATGTCGCTTTCAAAGCCTGGGTAGCCGTACTCTTCGAGATCCGTTGTTGACTGAATGAATGACCGGTTGACTACTATATACCCTCAGGCGCATGCGCACTGAGGGTTAATGACAGACAAAGTGAGTACTGTAACCCTCACGCGCATGCGCGCTGAGGGTTAATAAAACTGTGTAGTGGTATGCACACTGGATGCTGGCGCTTATGAGGGATTCTTCTTCAATATCATCAGTCATGTTATTCTTAACAGTTCTTAACTTTCTAATTTTGCTTAATAATATAATGCAAGAAGTTAACTAAAACAATTAGTTAAATGCATTAACTAACACAATTAGTTAAATGCATTAGCTAACACAATTAGTTAAATGCATTAACTAACAACATTTGGACCCTTCAGTAAACCATGAGTAAAACAAAGGTGTAAAATACAGACCTGTAAAACTACAGTAAAACATGGTACAATGTTTTACTTAAGGTTTCCTGTCAAGCAAAACTAAGTATGTTTTACTAATGAGTAAACAATGCAGTAAATCTTTAGTGTAATAGTTTCCTCAATTTAGTAAAACAAGCACCTTCAAGCAGTGTATTCTCATTCTAACAACCAATATTATGTGAATTAAAACTTAACCTGACGTTTCAACTTCTTGTCAAAGTCCTCTTCACGGGTCAAGAAGTCGAAATGTCGGGTTAAGTTTTAATTAACATAACACTGGCTGTTAGAACGAGAAAATTTGCTATTATTACAACTATTTGAGTCAAGAAAGACCGAACAACAAAATATTAGCCCAACTCAAACGTAGTAAGAACACTGCACAGAGTTTATTTTCCTTCTTTATTGAATGTCTACACTAAATCAAACATGTACCTCCGATCATTTCATAGAGTCTAGCAATCTACATAATAATACACTCGTCTGTCAGCAGCAACAGCAACAGTGTGTGTATTCATGAATAATTCATGAACTGTGCCGGATTGGTAAAGCATCGCCACAAATTGAATAGGTAAAGCATCGCCACAAATTGAATAGGTAAAGCATCATCACATTCAATAGAAGCAGTTAGGAAACAGCCACTATTGTGTAATTATGGGCAGGTGAGGACGGCAAAAGTTGATGAAGCATTCAAAAGGGAAGGCGACAGTTTCACATAGACTAAGTCCACACACAATCATGCTTAGAAGGACAGAGACATTGAGGAAGAGAGGAGATGGACACAGGAGACGAAAGGAATCCATGGAGGAAAGGGCCCAGGAAGAAAGAGAGCAGGAGAGGGAAAATGAAGTAACTAAACAAACTGGTAGAGGATATAATTAAGAATGAATAAAAATATGTTATTGAATTCCTAATCTGCACCAAGTAGTACATCTAGTGCCACTGTGAGACAGGGGCAGGGGGGTGGGGGTACGTGCTAGATAATTAATTAATGCCGCTAATCCATTACGAATGGTTGACCACACCAACTTAGTAAAAGTGCTGTCCCCTCCAAAGCCCTCCTAGTACATACCATGAAATCTTTATAGTGATTCCAGAAGACTTCGCTGCCCCTGCTTGCACTGTCCATAAACTGTGGTCTGAGGTTCTCTAAGAATCTCCGACAAGAAAGAGACACAAAGAAGATATAATTATGAGAACGCAACAAACTATATTTATTTTTCACCAATATGTCTTTACAAGCAAGTTGTCTTGAAATTTTATACTAACTAACAAACAAACAAACACACATTAAGTACAACTTAATTATAATTACTAGAAGGGGAGGGGGGAGGGACCAGCAGGATTCTGTTTAGTGGAGTATGGGACGAGGCCGACGTCCAAGCAAACCAACAAAAAAAAAAAAAAAACAACAAAAAAACAAACAAAAAACCCTGAGGGTCAATATACAAATAACATACAACCGTCCACACACATATATGAACAAACAAATATCCCCGATTCTCAATTCCGCCACCCCTGATAGTGTCTCACTGGCTCGCTAATACTAATTAACACTTACTAGTACCCAAATATCAAAATCAACAGATGCTTAATGAGAACTTTAAAATTGAAGTCTACTAATAGACACACACACATCACACTTCATGTAAGGAATATCAATATAACAGGATGAATTCTTTCCCTCAATAACAACGAAGCATACAACAAACCAACCAAATTATGGAGACTGCCTATCAGATATTAATAATTATTAGAACCCGTTGCTATATTGTTACTAGGTGTACTAACTTGGTAAGTGTGCACTATTTTTTGCCTTTAGGTATATGAACTGTGCATACTAACAACCCTTGGGGTATTGCTATTTTTGAGTTTTAGTTTAATAGAATAGGCTGGATAGAGCAGGGAGCAGGTTATGTGAGGCCGGATATGGGAGGGTCTACTACTCTGGGAGGGTCTACTACTCTCTCATATCCACCTATACGGGACCAGCCCTAACATATAACTCTCCTGCGACTCTCATACCACAGGAATTTACCATAGCTAGCTGCTTTACTGCTTACTGCAGAGCAGCCCAGGTAGAGTTAGATCTGGAGATAACAGCTGGCAGCTACAATGCTAAAGTAAACTTGCTAAAGTAAACTTTCTGGCGCCTTCAATTGAATTTTTTAATTGAATTTTAAATTTTTTAATTGAATTTTAACTTAATTGAATTTTAACTTGACTCGTTAATTTGACTCGTGATATTCTCCTGTATCAAATGAATAATATATATTTATTGCACAAATGATTAGTTTTAAAAGATTTGGTGCTAAATTCCAAAATTCCATCGTGTATATGTAAAACACTCAGAATACCTGTAAAATAGATCCATTTGAACGACATCATATTGTCATATAGTGATACAGCCGCTTCTGCAGTGTCTATCTAGTAAAGAAGAAAGCAGGCAATGAAATAAGAATGGATTCAAGCGAGTCAAGGTATACAACTGTCGGACATCACGGCATCTTCTCTAAAAGAAGTGAAAGAGATACCTACGGCCAATTAGCAGACAGCAGAGGAATTAGTGTGGGTGAAGATGCTGTGAGAACCTCAAGGTGTTTGGAACCCACGGGCAGTAACTTAAACACATCAGAAACTTTGGCTGAAACTTCCAAGAGGTTCGTTTGCAGGAAACCAATTGTTGTCATCCTGTGTCTGGCCATTATTGTTGTCACTGGCATATTACTAATAATGGCCATGTGGGCGTTCACCGGCAAATTCTTATACGGGAATCAGAAGTACATCAACGCCTTGCAGCAGGAGATCAGCGATAACAAGTACACCATTTACAAATTAGAGTCGCAGCTTCGCAAGTTCAACCAGACACACAACCCTCCCTGCGACGGTTTGCCTACTCCGACCACTCCCACCCCACTCTGCAGTGAATCACCAATGTCCTCCCCCTCTGGCTACTACTGGATCACGGCCGCCAACGGTTCGGCCATCAGCAGAGTGTTCTGCGACATGACCACGACGTGCGGACCGTTTACCGGCAGATGGATGAGAGTGGCCAGCGTCAACGTGAAAGGTGCGTCCGCCAAGTGCCCGGTGAACCTGTGCTTGGATGACACCCCCGTTTGCGGCTGCTACCTCTGTTCAAAGTCGTACCATTACCCGTTTTCATTGCTCCGAGTGGGAGTCAAATACAGTGGAACCTCTCTACAAAGGGACTCTGAAGAACAACTTGACTCTTAACAACAGCCAGCGTAAATGGACCACAGTGATCTACTACAATAAAAAATAAACTCTGAAAGCAGCCAAACTCTCTACAAGGGTCAAAAGACTTGACCCCAAGCATGGCCTTTGTAGAGAGGTTCCACTGTATTCCAAAGTTTGCGGTAAAGTTATAGGACACGCTATTGGACATCCCGATGCATTCTCCTCCAATTATACCCAAATAGTTGACGGAGTTATACTCTCTTACAGCCTTCCTCTCGTACACATATGGACATTCGCGGCTTCCATTCCTGAGCCCAGCAGGGCTGTACATTCCAAGTGCGCGTGCTCCCACCCACTTAACAGGAAGCTCTCCAAAGTGCTGGACATTATCGGTGAAAATTATTTCTGCGATCATTCTTTCAAAAGACCTAACTCATCTGCCCCCGAATTGAGCCCACTATGGGATGGAGTCGGCTGCAGGGGGCTTTATAACAAATGTTGCACTAACAACAATCCTCCATGGTTCTATCGCGAGTTGCCATCCCCCACGCACGAGGATATCTGGATGAATATTAATCTTGATGAAGATAAGTCCAACGAAGATATAGCCGTCGAGCAGGTGGAAATACACGTGCAGTAGAAGAGCGTCGAGTCACTGCGTTTCATATTTATGTAGTTAGTGGTTAGCAACAGCGATGTGTTCTTGATTTATAGTGAAGCAAAACTTGCTCAATGACATTCTTTGAGATTTGTTCAGTCTCTTTAATTATATATGCCTGTATATGAAACAGTTATCAGGGCCGTAGGAAGCGGTCCGGTTGGTCCGGTTTTCACCGGACCACTTTTCAACCTTCTTTCCCTGGCTCCGTGTCATCCACTACCGACCGCTCTTTCAGGCGGTCAACGTCTTGCCTCAGGGAGTCGAATTTTGACGACAGCTCCCTGAGAACTGAAACAACTTCATTGTTTTCAGCAGTCATAGCTTCTCCAAGCAAGAGACGATGTCCACGTTGTTCGAGTTAAGAAAAAGGCCGACGAGAGCATGCGCACGAGCGGTCTTATACCGTCGATGGCCACGCCCATAGGCGGGGTGGACGGTATGTAAAGTTAAATTATTCAAAGAAAGGACTGATTCATTGGACCTCAAGCTATTGGTGAATGATTTTATTTGCTCAGATCATCGCTCAAATATATTTGCAAAATTCTAATAATTTATTATTAAAATCAATAGCTAATATCTATGAATAAGGCTAGCTTCCCACCTGACCACTTTCCAAGTGCTTGCTATGGGCCTGCTTATTCATTTGGTAGTTTAGTATAAGGAACAAAATAGTGTTATTTAGTAAAACTCTAGTCTAGGATGCTTATAAGCTGAGCTACAATTAGCAACTTGAGGTGGTTGAAACAACAACAACAACAACAACAACACACCAAACAAAAGTTTAAAAGTGTAGGTCCGCCCCACAGAGACAATTTTAGGATTTAAAAGTCTTTCCCTAATGGATGTCAAATTCACTCCTCTTATCACTAATACAGTATGTGATACAGATGTCCATATACATAGCTATTGGCTTGAATACATGCACCTTGACTGTGTCTGACTTGCACCTGCTTGCGAGAAATAACAGCTGTCCATGGTGCCAATTTAAAAGTTGCTGCCTCTAAGCTACACTGCATGGTCTAAGCTAATGTAGTGAAATCTGAATAAATAAAAAAAATAAAATAAAATACAAAATGGAAAAATTCAATTTTTTGGCTCATCAAATAAATAGGAAGAGGGAAAGACATACTGATTATTAGGGCATAGGCTCCAATTTTTTGAAAACCAGTTCCAGGACACTGGCCACACCCCCTGTCCACGCCCAAATCATAGCTAACCACACCCTAATCACACCCATCAAAACCACACCCATCAAATTAATGTAAAAGCATAACAATTAAAATTAGTAGTTACTCTTTGTTGAGTGACATTATGGTAGCTTTCTTGCACTTCTTAAGAAGTTCTTCGCTGAAAGAAGAATCATGGCAGCATTCTACACCACTGTTGAACTTGAAAGTCATAAGAGAGATGATAGTGGACTGTTTCAATGTTGGACGTTGATCAGTGTGAATTCTTCTCAAGATGGAGAAGCCCCTCTCCGAGTCTGCATTTAATGAAGGTATTGAAAGCAAGCCTGTCATCAGCTTGTACAGAGAAGGAAACCTCAACTGTCCATCAAGAGTTTTCATTTTCCCCACTTCGAACCAAAAAGCACCAGCTTTTGGCTTCCAACCAACTGCAGATTTATATGTTGGCTTCTCTAGGGAAGGACGATCACTTGGTGAAAGTTTCAAGTCCATGAATTCCTCTCTCAGCTGATCAAGTGAACCAGATTCATACAAGTCTAATTGAGGAAATCGTTTAGCAAGTTTTTCCACAGTGCTGAAACTGTACGAGCATACCTGTTCAGGATTTATTATCCCCAAATCTTTCAGTATTGAGTCACTGAATGGAAACTTCGTTAACATTTTCTTAACAGTAGCAATGTCAAAAATCTCGAACAGCTCTGAAAAAGGGTTTGATGTCCATCTCTTCTTCTAATGCAGAAATACATGCCCAAGTATCATTTCCTATTCCTAAATCCTCGTCATCTAACTGTTTGTCTCTAGTGAAATTAAGTGAAGTAAGATCATCTTCAGCAGCAGTAATGGTTCCTGTCTTTAAGAGATTACTTGCATAGAGACGAACAAGCCTGGTCATTTCAGAATAAAGTAGACATGTAGTATTTTCACTTGATTTCTGAAACAAAATGTTAAACCTATTCATAGAAGGTAGAATAAAGGCTAAAAAGCAAATAATCGGCTTAGTGGGTGTTGAAGCTTGTCTAGTAAAAGGAAACAGGAATTTTGTGATTTGTGGAGGTCTCTTTTTACTTCTGAGCCTACCACTATATTGAAACACTGTACAACACGGTGGCTTAGCCTCCTGAGGTGTGTTAACAGATACCTTGCACTGTTAGATGGGTTAGAATCGTACTTTCTTTCTTGTGATGATGCTGAGACACTAGTAAAGTACTATGTATACTGCTATGAAAAAAGTAATAAAAGACATCTATAAATAACTGGTCGATGTCAACAGGTAGTGTCTTCATGCCCTCCTTGATTGTTAGGTCAGCCAGGTGGCATATACTGCCCACATCCAAGAGGTTGGGGCACTCATTTTTGATCAGTTTTTGCACACCTGACCTTACAACCTTCATCACGTTTGTGGTATATCAGACATGAAAGCTATGCATTTACGAAAATCTAGCCCTTTAGAACTAAGTGATTCCTTGAGAGCTTTAAAAAGATTCTGAGCTGTGCCAATGTTGACAATAGGCATGTCAAGGAATCTAGTACGGACATCACCTTCATCAGTATCAAGAAGGCGAACAAGATTTATCAGTCTTGTCATTACTCTCATCCATCAAGACCGAAAATAATTTCGACATATCTGTAAGTGCTTTTTCTAGGTAATGTGGGCCTAGTGTCTTGATAATGGCTGCAGTCTTTGTGTGACCATGGAAAAACATTCGGGCCACCTCTGAATCTGGGAACATGCGATGGAATAGTTTGGTTGCATGGTCACCTGCCTGAAGGAATATTGAGCATTGCAATAAACTTTGACCATAGTGTCTCTGCCTCAATACATTTCAAGGAGGTCTGTGGCTTACAAAATGGTGCCATTGACATTGAGGAAGATAAAGCTGCGGCCATTTCAATGTGGTGTTTGCCCCATGTGTGGTCACACATCACTTCTCCCACTATAAGCAATCCCAAAACCAGACGAGCAAATAGTGCATCTAGCATAAGCATCACCTGTACATGTTAAAAAAATCTTTTTAAAAGCCTACAATATATATTTTTAGCTAATACCTTTGGAGCTTCTCCCTATTCCTCTAAATTCTTTAGTCCA